>Ga0207684_10000075_pt1 | contig 183366 bp, 168 predicted proteins | sample KBSK5501metaG_FD_184342 | JGI IMG/M metagenome (GOLD analysis project Ga0207684, IMG submission 184342) | Corn, switchgrass and miscanthus rhizosphere microbial communities from Kellogg Biological Station, Michigan, USA - KBS K5-50-1 metaG... | ecosystem: Host-associated > Plants > Roots >... | reverse complement strand
GGAAGGGGAGTGCGAGTATTGCGACGGCGCGGTGGAGCCAGCGGTGAAGCGCGTTCCGTTCCGCTACAAGAAAGAAACCACCTACATAGATAACGTTCCGGTTCGCGTCTGCCGAAGATGCGGAGAAATCTACTACGAGGCTGAAGTCTACAAGAAACTCGAAAAGATCGCGGCAAACCGTCAGCAGATCAAATCCAAGGTGACGTTCCCGTTAGCGGATTATCGAGTGGCTGATGCTCAGTGAAACATGCTGAAGATGCACAATCGAAGGCCAATGCAGACGATAACAACCACAATAAAGAGAGAGTACCTCAAAGAGATTATTGCTAAACGGAAAACAGTTGAGTATCGAGAGATAAAAGATTATTGGGAGAATCGCTTCAGAGGAGTGGAGACACCGTTTTTGCTCCGACTCATCAACGGCATGTCGAAAACTGCGCCTGAAGTTACCGTCGCAGTAACCAAGATCGATAGGAATAGGCACAAAGGGCGATTCGAGTTGCGCTTGGGACGGATTCACCAGGTTAAGAATTGGGATAGAAGACGCGAGCAACCGGCCTATTAGGTCTAATCGCACTCAAATGCTTCCTTCACTAACCGCTGCTGCTCCATCTGATGAATTGTATGCGAACCCGTAGCTGGGCTCGCGCTTACGGGGCGGCCGACATAACGGAGTGAACGGTTGCTGCCGAGGAGTCTCAATAGCCGTGGCTCCATGAAAGTCCAACCGCCCATGTTCTCGGGCTCTTCCTGGACCCAACGTATGTCGTTCAGCTTTGGGTAACGATCGAATTGCTCAATCAGAAGGTTCTTTGGAAACGGATAGAATTGTTCGACGCGAACGATAGCGGTGCGTGAGTCACCGAGATTCTTGCGCTCCGCCGCTAGATCGTAATAGACCTTTCCGCTGCACAACAGGACTCGATTCACTTTCGCCGCTTCAACTGAATCGTCGCCGATTACCGGCAGAAATCCTCGGCTGGTGAATTGGTCAATCGGGGATGCCGCGTCTGGCAATCTCAACAAGCTCTTTGGAGTTATGACAACCAGCGGTTTGGTTGCATTTTGTCCCGCCTGGCGACGCAAGACGTGGAAGTACTGAGCTGCAGTCGAGCAGTTGACCACCTGCATATTCCCTTCGGCGCAGAGCTGCAGGAAACGTTCGACGCGCGCGCTTGAATGCTCGGGTCCCTGGCCTTCGTAGCCGTGCGGCAACAGCAACACGATCCGGCTCGGTTGATTCCACTTCTCTTCCCCCGACGCGATGAACTGATCCACGATCACCTGAGCCGCGTTGATGAAGTCTCCGAATTGAGCTTCCCACAACACGAGCGTTCCGGGCGCAGCGACACTGTATCCGTATTCGAATCCAAGCGCGCCCGCTTCCGACAGAGGGCTGTCGTAGATTTCGTACTTCGCTCCATCCGAAAGCTGAGAGAGCGGCGCCCACTCCTGACCCGTTTGCGTATCAGTGAACGCCGCGTGCCGATGGCTGAACGTCCCGCGAACCGTGTCCTGACCCGTGAGCCGCACCGCCGTGCCCTCGACCAGCAGTGAGCCGAACGCGAGCGCTTCGGCCATGCCCCAATCGACCGCGGTCGAGCCTTCGACCATCTTAGCTCGGCGCGCAAGCAAACCCACTATCTTCGGATTCAAATTAAACCCACGCGGAACGGTTGTGATTGCGTGAGCGATCTCGCGAAGCGTTGCTTGATCGACGCCCGTTTGCATGACTTCGACTGCTTCGGGCTCGGGAGCGGGCTCGGGAAGCGCCGGTTCAGTTCCCTGCTTTGCGACTATCGCCTTCGCGCCGAGCTGGGCATTTTCATAACGCCGATTGCGCTCGTCCATCAGAGTCGCGACTTCTTCATCGGTCATCACACCTTCCGCGACCAGCTTCTTCGCGTAGAGAGCGCGCACGCCCGGATGCTCGCGTATGCGTTGATACATTACGGGCTGCGTGTAGGTCGGCTCGTCGCCTTCATTGTGACCGAGTTTTCGGAACCCGATCACGTCGATGACTACATCCTTGTGAAACTTCTGTCGATAATCCAGCGCTGTTTGAAGCACGTTGTAAGCGGCTTCGACATCATCGCTGTTCACGTGAAAGATCGGCGCCTGAATCATCTTCGCGATGTCCGTGCTGTAGGTGGACGAGCGTCCTTCTTCGGGCGGGGTTGTGAAGCCGAGTTGATTGTTGACGATGATGTGAATCGTTCCGCCGGTCGTGTAGCCGGGCAGTTGCGAGAGATTGAGCGTTTCGGCGACGATCCCTTCGCCGGCGAACGCCGCATCTCCGTGAAGCAGCACCGCGAGATTGCTTGACCGATCTTGCTCGGCGTCTTGGCGGGCACGAACCAATCCTTCGACGACGGGGTCGACGAATTCGAGATGGCTCGGATTGGGAACGACCCAGAGCGAAACTTCCCGGCCATCCGCAATCTCGCGAACGCCGGCGGCTCCCTGGTGATACTTCACGTCGCCCTGATCGTGAGGAAAGCTCGGATGAATCGAGCCTTCGAAACTTGTGAAGATGCGTTCGCAAAACTTGCCGATGACGTTCGCTATCACGTTCAGCCGCCCGCGATGAGCCATGCCGATCGTTATGTCATCGATGCCGCGGGCCGCGGCGCCTTCGATCAACTGATCGAGAACCGCGATGACGGTCTCGTTGCCTTCGATTGAGAAGCGCTTCTGTCCGAGATACTTCGTGCCGAGGAATTTCTCAAATAACTCGGCTGAGATTAGCTTCCACAGAATCCTTTTTTTGACTTCGATCGGAACTGGCGTGGGTTGAGTCTCAACGCGAGCGCGAATCCATTCTTTTTCATCGGGAACCTGAATGTTTCGGTATTCGATTCCGACCTTGCCGCAGTAGTAATCGTGCAACCGATCGACAATCTCGCGCAGAGTCGCGTTCTTCTTGCCACCGACGCCTCCGGTAATGAACTGCCGATCGAGGTCCCAGATCGTCAGCTCATAGGTCTCGATGTCGAGCTCGGGATGATATTGAATTTCATGCCAGCCGAGCGGGTCGAGATCCGCGATGAGATGACCGCGCACTCGATAGGCGTTTATCAATTCGAACACGCGAGCTTGTTTGCGAACGACATCGCGGCGGCGCTCTTCGCCGAGTATCGCGGGGTTTACATCAATCGCCCATCGGTAAGGGCGGTACCTGATACCGAGGTCTGCGAAAATCTGATCGTAGAAATCGTGCTGGCCGCGCAGCAGCTCATCGATCAGGGCAAGAAAGGCTCCGGACTCCGCGCCCTGGACGATGCGATGATCGTAGGTACTGGTTACGGTCATAACTTTGCTGATGCCGATTCGCGATAGTCCTTCAGGCGACATCGCCTGGTATTCGGGCGGGTAAGCGATCGCGCCGGTGGCTACGATTACGCTTTGCCCGGACATCAATCGCGGGTTCGAAGCGGTCGTGCCGATGGTTCCCGGATTGGTCAGGCTTATGGTCGTGCCTTGAAAATCTGAAAGCTGAAGCTTGCCTTCGCGGGCGCGCTTGATGATGTCGTCGTATGCGCTGAGAAACTGAGAGAACGTGAGCTTGGCGGCGCCCTTGATATTGGGAACCAGCAGGGTTCGCGTTCCGTCTTTCTTTGTAACATCAACAGCAACGCCGAAGTTAACCGCGGCGTGACGAACACGAAAAGCCGAGTCGCCGGTCTCTTCATAGGAATCATTTAGCTGAGGAAAGCTCTCGATCGCTTTGAGAATCGCGCGCGCGATGATGTGAGTATAGGAAACTTTGCGGCCCGACGCGGCCACGTGTTGATTGATGAGCCGGCGATTCTCGTCAAGCAACTTGAGCGGTACCTGGCGCTGCGAAGTCGCGGTCGGGACCGCGAGACTCGCTTCCATGTTCTCGGCAATGCGAAGCGCGGGTCCGCGAATCGCGATTCGATCGACACCCGGCTCGGGCGCGGCCGACGGTTGAATCCGGGGCACCGCAACGGGCGATGGGATTGCTGCTTTGCTGCTCCAGTCGTAAGCCGTTTGAGTGACGCCCGAAGATGAAGCGCGCCCGTCGTGAGGCAAGTTTCGATCCTCGCGCGTTTCCTGAGGCGTCGCGTCAGTGACAACTCGTCCATTTCGCAGCAGCTCATCGAACAGCGAACGCCACTGATCATCTACGGACGACGGATCGCGTTCGAACTGCTGGAGAAGTTCGCCGACATAATCGGCGTTTACTCCGAATTCATCCGCGATCAGTTGATCTCGCTCAGTCTGGGTGATTGGTCGGGTTGCCATCGCTTGCCGGGTTCCACTCCGAAATAGAGTTTAGTCGGCGCGAGTGCGGTAAACAACCAGATGGTCTGCCTCGGCGGGCTTGTCCTTGTTTGGCTCACGAACCGTGCGCTAAACTTCGCACGAGTCGGCAATGCGGTGAACTTGCCCGCTACACTAGCGTACAACCTGATCGGCCCTAGAGTTGTGAGATCAACAGTATTGGAGAATCAGCAGTGAAGAAGACTTTAACAATCGTGGTGCTTGGAGTGTTGCTGTCCGTTTGCGCGTTAGCTCAAACACCGCGACCAGCGCAAGGTGTACCGGGCGGCGTACCCGGTGGCGTCGCGTTGGGTTCTTCCGCCGATCTTCGCGCCGAGTCCTTTGACATAGTCTGGACCACGGTCAGGGATAAGCATTTCGATCCAACGCTCGGGGGTGTTGATTGGAACAAGGTGCGAGAGCAATACGCTCCGCGAGCCGCCGCCGCAAAAGGCGATAGTGAATTCTACAGTGTGCTTCAACAGATGCTTGGAGAGCTTCATCAGTCGCATTTCGGCATCATTCCGCCGGAAGCAATCGTTCAGGAGGATTCGCATGAGCCAAAGGGCGGGGGCATCGGCATCGACTTGCGATTGGTGGAAGGACTGCCGACGATCACACGAGTCGAGCCGGATTCAACAGCGGCCGCTGCCGGTTTGCGGCCGGGTTTCATCATCAAAACAGTTGGCGACACGAGCGCCGGCCAGATCATAGGGCTCTTTGCCAGGAGCACCGACTCACCGGCAATCAAGAGTCTGCGAATCACTCGCACTTTTCTCGCGCGAATCAACGGAGCGCCAGAAACATCGGTGCGCATAACGTATGTCGATCAGGACAATCAGTCTCGCGAGGCTACGATTCAAAGAGCGCGATTGAAGGGTGAGATGTCGGAGCGATTCGGCAACTTTCCGCCGCAGTACATGCAGTTCGAAGCAAAGCGTATTGCGAATAACATCGGCTACATTCGTTTCAACATCTTTGTCATAGGTTTGTTGGAAAGAATCAAGTCGGCGATTCGAGGAATGAGCGATGCCAGCGGAATAATAATCGACGTTCGCGGCAATCCTGGCGGACTTGGCGGAATTGCCGCGGGTATCGCGGGCGTACTCGAAGAGAAGCAGACTTCACTGGGGACTATGCACCAGCGTGTTGGTCACGTTAACTTCGCCGTCTTTCCGCAGCCGAATGTCTATTCCGGGCCGGTGGTGATAGTGACAGACGGAGGAAGCGCGTCGACGAGTGAGATCTTTGCCGCGGGATTACAGGAACTTGGCCGCGCGGTTGTTGTCGGCGAGCGAACCGCCGGCGCCGCCCTGCCTTCCATCATCCAGAAGCTTCCGACCGGGGCGCTTTTTCAATACGCGATCGGAGACTTCAAAACGCCAAAGGGTACGCTGATCGAAGGCCGCGGTGTGATTCCCGATGTGGAAGTGAAGTTCACTCGGCGTTCGTTGCTTGATGGCCGCGATGTGCAGCTCGAAGCGGCGATCGAGCAGATCAAGAGGCAATCAAAGTAATCATTAATGAGTTTAGCGCTCAGCCTGCGTGGCCGGAGCATTGAACTCTGAACCACCACAGAAGAGTCGAAGGCTCGAGCACCAGCTCAACGTTTCGATGAAAGGAAAAAACATGAAGCGCATACTGAACACGTTGTTAGTTATCTCCGCGATCACTGTGACGGCACTCGCGCAGGGTGGATCGCAGAAGCCTGCGGCCGATGCAAAGCCTGCAGCCGGCCTGCCTACTGCGGATCAAATCGTTGAAAAGTACGTCCAGGCGATCGGTGGGAAGGCAGCAATTGAAAAACAGACCAGCCGTGTATCAAAAGGCACATTTGATCTTCCGGCCTTTGGCGCAAGCGGCACGGCCGAGATCTACGAAAAAGCGCCGAACAAGAACGCGTCGATAATCACGATCTCGGGCTTCGGCGTGGTTCAGGAAGGGTACGATGGCAAGACCGCGTGGTCGCAGGACCCGCAGAGCGGTTTGCGCGAGAAGGCCGGCGCGGAACTGGCCTCCGCAAAACTTGACGCGGAGTTCCTGAAGCCGCTCAAAATCAAACAGCTTTATCCCAAGCTTGTCGTGAAGGGTAAAGACAAGGTCGGCGACAAGGAAGTATATGTGGTGGAAGCGACGCCGGTGGAAAGCAGCGTTGAGACCTGGTATTTCGATTCGCAGAGCGGGTTGATGCTGCGACAGGATGCCGAGCGCGAGAGCCCGCAAGGAAAACAGCCGATACAGGTGTACCTTGATAACTACAAGGAAGTGGATGGCATCAAGCTGCCGTTCAAGATTCACCAGGTTACGCCTGCGTTCACAATCGATATCAAGATCGACGAAGTGAAGCACAATGTTCCTATCGACGATGCGAAGTTCGCCAAGCCCACGGCTTAGCAGCGTCAACCGAGAGCATCGAGTTCAGGCTTTGGGCCTTATGTTTGATTGATAATAGATCGAACACGAGGCTAAAGCCTGAACTCGATACATCCACAGAGCGCCCTATGAAAAGAACCGCGGCTGTTGCCTGCATTGTCGCCTTGAGTCTTTCGTCTGTTTCAATCGCACAAGAGTCCTCTTCAAAGGCTCGCGCCTACCGTCAAACCCACGAATCGCAAATCATCGCCGAGCTTTCAGATTTGATCTCGATTCCGAACGTCGCGTCGGACACGCCGAACATCAGGCGAAACGCGGCGAAGCTGATCGAAATGATGAGTAGTCGCGGCATTCAATCGCGATTGCTCGAAGGAGACGGACCTCCCGCGATCTTCGGCGAATTGAAAACGCCGGGCGCAACTCGAACGATTGGATTGTATGCGCACTATGACGGGCAGCCCGTTGATCCCGCGAAGTGGGCGACCGAACCGTTCAAGCCCGTGCTCCGCGACAAGCCGCTTGAATCGGGCGGGCGAGAGATCCCGCTTCGCAAAGCCGGCGAGAAATTTGATCCCGAGTGGCGGCTTTATGCGCGCTCCGCGTCGGATGACAAAGCTCCGATCATAGCGATGCTCGTGGCGCTCGATGCGTTGAAAGCTTCTGACCTTAAGTTAACCTCGAATCTAAAATTTCTTTTCGACGGCGAAGAAGAAGCTGGCTCGCCTCATCTCGGCGACATAGCAAAACGAAACGCGAATCTCCTTGGCGCCGATGTGTGGTTATGCGCGGACGGGCCGGTGCATCAGTCGCGGCGGCAGCAACTTTATTTTGGCGTGCGCGGTATTGTGAAGGTAGACATCACGGTGTACGGCGCGAATCGAGCATTACACAGCGGGCATTACGGAAACTGGTCTCCGAATCCGGCGATGCGATTGGTGAGGCTGCTGGCTAGCATGAAGGACGATAGCGGACGCGTGCTAATCGACGGCTTTTACGATGGCGCCGTGCCGTTAGGCGAAGAAGAAAAGCAAGCGCTGAAGGATATGCCTGCAACGGACAAGGAACTGATGCGAGAGTACGGCCTGGCTGCGGCCGACGGTCACGGAAGATCGCTTGGCGAGTTGATCAACGAGCCTTCGCTCAACATCGACGGATTGCGCAGCGAAGACGTTGGGCGCCAGTCGCGAACGATAATTCCCGCCGAAGCCACGGCAACCATCGATCTGCGCTTGGTAAAAGGTATCGAACCACGCCGCCAAGTCGATCGAGTGATCGCGCACATCAAGAAACAAGGCTACTTGGTGGTTGCCGGCGAGCCGACCCCGGAAACTCGATTGAGCCATCCGCTTATCGCTCGCGTTGTGAGCGAGGAAGGTTATCCGGCGGTGCGCACTTCGATGAAACTAACGATCGTGCGGAAGATCATCAACGCGGTGGAACATGCGATGGGGCAGAGACCGGTGATGTTGCCGACGATGGGTGGAAGCGGGCCGCTGTGGGCGATCGATGTGACGACGGGAGCGCCGCAAGTCGGAGTGCCGATTGTCAATCACGACAACAATCAGCACAGCTCAAATGAGAATCTGCGGATCAAGAATCTGTGGGACGGGATCGAGATCTTTGCCGCGTTGATGACTATGTAGCCCCTCGCGCACGGCCGCGAACCTTCAGTGCGTCAACTCTGAATCCAACGCCGAATCTGAGAGCTTCATCTGAGACTTGAGCTCTACTCCGGATGACATCACCGACAGAGCGCTCGCCAGCACCGATACTGCTTCACGCATCAGCCTTTGATGATTGGCTGAGTATTCGTCTAAAGCTGAGGAGTAGATCGAGACTGCGCCGAATAGCTTCGAGTCCCGGATAATCGGAAGCACAGCCAGGGTTCGATAGTCTGGCGACAACTCGGCCAGCGAAGATGGAAAATCGAGTTTCGGATCGGTATTGCAGAACGGTTCACGATTGGCCAGCACCCACCCGGTGACTCCGGCGCCCGAAGTAATCCTCCTGCCTTTCAGGAACATCCAGTGTTGGCCGGTCGCGTGAGCCACGACGTTTTCGCCCGATTCGGGATCGACCACCGTTATCGCGCACATATCGTGCGCGACGATTGGCTTCAGTTTGTCGGCAAAGCAGGTCAGCAGTTGATCCTGGTCGCGAGCGCCGATCACAGATTGCGCGAGGTCGGACAAGGCCGTCAGATTGTCGGGAAGAAGATTCTCGCCGGTGGTCTTTGCGTCTTCTTCCTCGGCCAGACCCGCTGCGGGTGCGACGCGCCGCGCGGTCTCGGAAAGCTGCTCTGTCGGCTCGATTCCAAATGTCGGCACGGGCGAGCCGTTATGAGCAAGAATCTCACTCTCGAATTCCTGCAGATGAGCGACAAAAGCCCCAACCACTCTCGGATCGTATTGCGTACCGCTGCCCCGTACGATGAGATCAATCGCTTCTTCTCGGGACATCGCCTTTCGGTATTGCCGATCCTCGCGCACGGCGTCAAAGCAATCGACTACGGTGAGAATGCGCGCAGTTAAGGGGATGTTCTCTCCGGCAAGGCCGTCGGGATAGCCTTTACCATCCCATCGCTCGTGATGATGGCGAACGACGGGGACGATCGGATAGGGGAACTCGACGCGGCTGAGGATCTGAGCGCCCGCGATCGTGTGGATTTTCATCTTCTCGAATTCGGCGGCAGTCAGCTTGCCGGGCTTTTGGAGGATGTAATCAGGCACCGCGATCTTGCCGATGTCGTGAAGGAGGGCGCCAGCCCTCAATGCTTCGATCTCGATACTCGAGCATCCAAGCAAGCGCGCGACGCCCGCGGCATAAATCTGAACACGCAGGACGTGTTCGTGGGTTACTTCGTCCTTGGCGTTGATGGCCACTGCCAGTGCTTCGATGGTTTCGCGGTGCGCCTTTTCCATCACAGCTATTCGCTGTTGCACGCTTTGGCGATACTGTCGCTGGCCCAGGTAGATGGCGACAACGATGGGCCCGCCCACGATTAGTGTGACTGTGATGTCATGCTGAAGCGCGTAATACATCAGGGTTGCCGCAGCACTGTTTGGGAGAAACATCGGCACAATCCACAGGAATCCTCGCACCACATCAAGAGCGCGGTTGTCCTGACGCAACAGGTACAACGTAGAGAACAGGCCGATGTTTAAAGCGATCTGCACGATGCTAGCCACGAGCATTCCTACCGCCACTGCAATTAGGGTATGATCCGCGCCGACACCGGTTTCTTCACCGAAGCCGTAGTGCATCACGACGCTGAGACTGATTGAGGCGGCGCCGGCGCCAAGCGACATCATTGATGACGAGAAGAGGTTGCCCGAGAGGCGGCGAACGGTGCGCCGCGAAGAAGTGAAACCTTCGATGCCGGCCAGGAATACCGCTGGAACCGTCCCGAACCAGCAGGCTACCAGGAGAACGAATGCGTCAGTGAGAGTAAATGTGAACCTTTCCTGAGTAAACCTCGCTCCAAGTGGCAGGCGGAAGTGTTGAACGAACATTCCGATGATGACTATTCCGGGCACCATCACCACAACGGTGAATTGATCTCGCCAGGTATAGCTGCCGAGAATGCTTGCAACCGAAACGAGCCATAAACACATCCCTGCTGCCGTCACTGCGCTCTGGTAGACTCGGCTGTACTTGTTAGCTTGTTCTTTGCTCATCTTGCTCGCTCGCGGGGGACGTCACTGGATTCCTGGGGTGCAGAAAAATCGTGTCGTAGTAGCAATGCTTTTCAAAGCCGACCTTTTCGTAGAAGGCACGCACGTGAGTATTTTGCTCGTTAGCAAGAAGGCATATTGTTTTGGCGCGTTCCAATAGCCGGCGGCTAAGCTGACTCAGACACCGCGCACCGTAACCCCTTCCACGTGCGTCAGGGTTCACATGTATTCCCTCAAGATAGATGACGTCTGCGGTCTCAGAGACTATGCTCGCGCAAAAGAGCAGAGTTCCATCCTCTGTCCACAACCAGACCCTGTGCTGTTCGATACGTCGCAGCCATCTCTGTCGAAAACCCTCAGAATCCGTCTCGAGCGGATTCACTCCGCTTTCTTCGGCGACCATCCGGGCGTATACCGGCAAGAGTCGCGGCAGATCGTTTCGTGTTGCTTCGCGCAATCCATTTACTGGTTCGAACGATTCCATCGCCGCGCTCTGCTCGAACAAAACCTGGCGAGAGAAGCGTCGAGGCTTGCGCGCGTCCTTGTCGAAGTAACTCCAGAAGCGTTCCACCTTGTGGTCTTCGCCCAGAATCAAGTGCGCCGACGGACACACCTGGGTCATGCGCGCAAACGCGGACAGAGCTCGTTCGCTTCTTGTCTCAAGAAATGTGCAGTGTCCAATCAGGGAGACACCTTCCAGCCGGCCATCGCCATCCCGACAGCCGTAGAAGGTACCCCGATTGAACGGGCTTACCAGTCCATTGTCGCGTATGAATCCGGCCATGAAGACTGTGTGAACGGGCCGGCTCGATAGGAAGGATAGTACCTCTGTTCGATGCTCCGGTCTGAGCGCCTGCACTATGAGTGAGTTGGCAGTCTCTGGCCGGGAGTTGAATCCGATTTCATTCATTTGTTGTGCAAGAACTGCCTGCAACATGAAGCATCGCCTCCCGTCTCGGAGTGCGTCCGCTCATTTGCCGCACACACTCACGAAAGCCCAAACATCCACAGTCCTGACTTTGCACAGCCCCCGTTTTGGGACAGAGACCATCCGGCAAGTGGCAAAGCTTGTTCCCTCAGCAGGGATTGCGGATAAGTATTGCAGGTGGGTAGGATAAACGACTAGAGACTGAAGTTCTTTGGGCGGAATAAAGACCGAAACAGTCAGCCCGAAAGCTGCTTGCCGGTCAATCTGACAGAATCAAACACCTCGCTGGCTTGATAAAATCAGTTCTTCGGTTTCTAGACGCTATCTACTCTTCGCTGCTGCTGCTCCAGCCTTCGCCTCTCCGGGCTTTCGCCGGTGAGCATCAAACCAGTCAAAGACCTCTTTGAACGTCGGCACGACAACATCGACGTGACTGCCTCCCGGAACCTCGATGTACTTCATCTCGACTCCCAGCTTTTTGCCTTCAGCGACCATTACTCGAGAGCGCTCCACGGGGACGGTCTTGTCGTTGTCGCCGTGAACGACCAACTGCGGAATGTGAGCGATCTTTGCCATCGCTTGAGGGTTCATGACACCGCCAGCGACGGGTGCGAGCGCGGCAAAAACATCCGGATGGTCGATTGCGACCGACCAGGTACCGAACCCACCCATCGAATGCCCCGTCAAGTAGATGCGATCAGGATCTATGTTGTAATCGCGTTTGACCTCGGCAACAACGTCCATAACATCCGTCTCGGCATCACCAACGTACATCGACGCAGGCTTGCGGCCCTTCGGACAAGCAACGACATAGCCTCTATGCTCGGCTTCAACTTTAAACGCGCCTCTGGCGTAAGCGTCGAAGTAGCTGTTCTCGTCACCACCCATTCCGTGGAGAGCTATGATTAGCGCAGAACGCTTAGAGCTGTCATAGCTCGTCGGCACGAATATCCGATAAGGCTGAAAGCTGTTGTCGACTCTTGACCGATAAGCCTTCCTAAAATCGCCGCGTTGAGTGACAAATGGATCATTCATAGAATCCAACGCGTCGAGAATGACATTGGCTTCTTTGATCTCGGCGGCGAAATCAACTTTGTCGAAGCTGATGTCGCCGGCGTTTGCAAGGTCAACGAGCGCGATTCGATAACTCGCGGAGGGCAATGCAGCCAGCAGCGCGTCTTTGTGTTTCTCCTTGAGCATCGCTTCGGTCTTCGCAGCTCGGGCCTTCGCCGCAGTCAATTTCGCCTCGAGCCCGCGCTCTATGCGAATGGTTGCGTTCTTTGCGATCGAGTCCGCCTTCGCGTCCGCCGTTTCGAGTTTTATGCTGATCCGATAGTTCCCGTCCGCAAGATCCGGTATCGTCATTTCCGTGCTGAAAGGCTGGACGATGAAATCCGGGGCGATTGGTCCGATTGGTTTTGAGGCTTTCACCTGAGTTGGCTGATCCGCGCTGACAATCTGGATCGCTCCGCTGAGTTTTCCCTGAAGCGGCTCGTCGAGCGTATACATCTGCGCAAGCCTTACGGTCACGGAGTTACCGGGTTCGAGCACCACTCTGTCCAGCTTGATGGTGAGAGCGGAAGTGAGCGCGTTGGCGGGTGTCCAACCAGTCCCGCGCATCAGAGCCATTGCGTGATAAAGGTGCTTGAGCGCATCGCCGTACCTGCTCGCGGCATTCGCCGCGCGAGCGAGAGCCTCGAGCCGGTCAACCTCGGCCTTCTTCTCGGGAGTCATCGTGACGGTGTTTTTCAACGTCCCGAAGCCGACCGAAACGCGCAGTACTTGCCCGGCGTCCTGCGCGAGTCCGGTCACACAAAATGCGATCAAAATCGCCGTCGAAAGGATTACCCGTTGCGCGGCTTTGAATAATATCATTCCGTTTATCTCCTTCTCACTTGAGATAGCATATCAACCTGAGGGGTTCTACCGATGGGTCACGTTTCATTGTTTGAAACAGACAGCGATGTTACTACCGCAAGCGGAGGTCTTCAAGGAGACAAAAAGACGGAAAGCTAAGTTTGGGTGTTGGACCTGATGCGGACACGCTTGTATCGGCGATAACGTCTGCCCAAGCAGCCGCAACCGCTGCTCTCTTCAGAAGACGCAGCCCCTGAGAGTCTAAATAGCTGGCCAGAGCCGTTTATCCAGCAGGGCAACTTGACGAGACAGCTTATGAACTCTGGTCGAGTCACCGAATGCCTTCAGAACGGCTATGCCGGACAGCGCGGCTAACTTTTCGGCGAGTGACGCAACCTGCAACGATAGGATCATTGAGGGCTCTTGGTTAATGATGTAGCGCGCAACGTCGACGCCGAACCTGAATTGTTGTGTCGATGTCTCGCTACACAAGTCATCATAACGTTTCATGTATTTTAGAAGCTCATTGATTTGGACTCCGCGGACTCGACCAAATAGAGCGTCCAGAAAATCAGGCATCGAAGTCTTGGAAACATATCCATTTTTGGCGATGACCGCCCTGGCGCAACAAATCTGATATGCGGTGATTGCAAGCGCTCCTGACCCGCCTAGTTCGGTAAAAACTACCTTGACCATCTCTTCTTTGTCCGCAAACAGACCGAGGTCCATAGCAACTACACATTCATTGAACCAACGTTTCTTAACCTCCTGAAAGTCACTGCTGATGGCCGCAATGACAGTCGGCCATTGACTGATTCTTAGAGATGGCTGAAAAAGACTCGACAGTAGGCTCATGTTTCCTCAGTAAGTGAAAAAGTCCAGGTTAGCGAAAGGTCGTAGTTAATCTCGATACCACGTCAAGGCGCTTCAGTCGATCTGCTGCGTGATCCTCCAAAGACTGTAGTTCGTAGCCGTATAGCCAACTATTACCGTGGCCGTAACGATGACTTTTTTCGTTGTGGTGACCGGCAGCAACGCATCCTGATCGATGTGCAGTGCGCCGGTTCCTTTTATGACAACATTTCTTGCAGCCATCGCTCCGTAGAAATCCCCGTTACCGGTGTATGTAAGGTCATTGTTTGGGGCGTAGAATACGCCTAATGTATCGCCGCCACCGCCGACGCTGATCATTTGGCCAGCGCCCCCTTTGAAATTCCAATGCACCGCTGACGCGGGAGTTGTTAGATCGGATGTGGCGCCCTGTCCTCCGATATCAAGGGTGGTGTTGACGTTTATCACTACGGGCCCCCTGTATATGATCTTCGTCTGAGCACCCGAGGTGAATCCCTGGAAGTTGTAAGTAGTGGTCTGACCCGGAACACCAAGCACAACAATCCCCTGGGAGGATACGTTCATCGTTCCGTAAGTGCCCGGGGGAACGGTGAACTGGCCCTTTGACACGCTGATGTTGTTGTAGTTACCCGCGGGAAGCGTTCCATTTGCGTTTGTGTTGTATGAGTAGTTGCTGGAGCCTGCCGCCACCGGTGGTATCGCTGGAATATCGGGGAACACGAGCGGCGGCAGACCATATTGTGTATGTCCCGCGTCCGCCGGTACGCCCGCGCTGCCAAAGAAAACGGCGGGGCTCTGCGTGTACATCACCTTGGAGGAATCTATTAGGATCGGACCAGGGGGTGGCGCAAGCAGCACCGGTCCCGTAGCATTGCCGTCGATGTCATGATTGTGGCCGTCTTCGAGAAATGTCGCGTAAGCATTACCGGTCACCACGCCATTGGTGATATTGAGATAACCATATGTGCCGTTGAGCAGTTCGTTGTTGGTGCGCACATCACCGCGGCTGCCTTTGTTGTAGGCGCCTATCTGCCCTGCGTAAGTGCCCGACGCAAGCGAGATCCCATACTGACCCTTTGAAGACTTATAGCTGTCTATGGTCACGGTATTTGATCCGAGCTGGACCATTCCTCGCGATACCACGCCCGGATCAGCATTGACGACCTGAGTCGTGGACTCAACGGTTCTTATTCCCTCTACTCGACGCACTCGTGCCGACAAGTAAGCCCAGATTGTGCTGCTCGCGATTGTTTTGCCTGTTCCTCGTGTCAGTTTGCCGGTGGATTGGATCAGCCAGGTAACCGTGCCGTCCTGAGTAGCATCTGGGGGAGGAAGAAGCGAGATGAGCACAGCTTTGACAGTGAAGCTGCCGTCGCCCTCGGTTTGATCGACCAGATTATTGGTAAAGTCGCTGACCACGGTGGTGTACGTAAAGTTGGTGGCAACTCCCGCGGAGTTCAGACTATTCACAGTGTAGCTTGTGGGATAAGTGTTAGTGCTGTCACCGGCGAGCACCACGCTTTGTAGATTGCCACCGACGAGGGTTTTCACGGAAGTGGGGATCTTTTGTTCAGCCGACCCCGTCACCGCTCCGGGTTTGTAGTACGGCTTGTCCTCATTAAGCGTGCCTTTGTAGTTCAGCTCTCCTGTCGTATAGCTGAGTTTTCCTACCTCTCCCACCGTGTTTGACCCCATCTCTCCGTAATCGACTCCACCGATAATTGTGGGTTCGGGGTTAAGGTATTTTTCCGGAAGAATGAATAGGCCGGAGTTAGGGTCCGCGCCAAATCTAGCGGTAAACCATCCTGAGGCCCGGTTAACGCCCGCCTCAGCGATGTAGAATGCCTGGTTGTTGCGCAGATCATTGCTGCCAATCAGAGTATCCGATGTAGAAGCGAGAAGCATGCTCGCGACCAATATCGACAACAACAGTGAGAGCATTAATGTGGTCACCAATGCTATTCCGTTTTCGCTGTTGAATGAAGCCCTTTGTCCGATTTTCATAATCAACATCCTTCAACCAAGATTGCTTGCAGCTAGAATCCCACTCTCGGGACATATTGCCCGCGAACCTGCACAAGCGCGGTGTACTTGAATGTCCTGTAGTCCCCAGTCTGAAGATCGCGATTGGCGCTTCGGGCCTGAAGATTGATTTGAACTTTCACCGCTTCTGATGGGATTACGTTTCCGTCTTCATCGAGTCCCGCACTGGTTCCATCCGGCTTGTAATAGGTGAAAGTTAGTCCCGGATTCCCATTCTCATCGAGCACATTTCTCGCGATTATTTCCGCGGACTGTATCGTTGTTCCCGCGGTTTGAGTGTTCTCATAGATGACCGTGCGAGTGATCGCACCCTTGTCAGCTCCAGAGGTGATGATGCTGTAGGTGCGGCGCTCTATGACATTGATGATGGCGCCCGGTGGAAAACTATTCGTCGCCGGGTCATCCGTAAGCTGGGCGCCCGATTCGATTGGAAACAGGTCGTCCTTATCGACGGTAATAGTTTTGGCGCCAGAATCAACCGCTGTAATCTTCGCGAGAGCTGAAACCCCTGTTAAGTTGTTGATGAAAGAAATTGTCTGTCCGGCGGCAAAACCGGCCGTGGCGCCAACTGGAAATGTCGCCGCGGATCCCGCAACAGTAATTGGTGAAACCGAAGTTATGATCGTAGCGATGTTGTTGAAATCTCCTCTGACAATCAATGTTGTGGGAGAACCCTCGATAACTCCGCGTGGAGCTGGAAGCCCGGAACCCGCCATGCGAATCTCATTGGTAAAACGATCGAACACCGTCCGCATGTCTTGCACCATGTCGAGCGTTACCCGTTCATTGGTGTAAACCGATTGACCCCGCGAAAAAAAAGCAAGGGCGCTACTTAACACGACCAGCAGCGTGGCGGTGGCGATCATCAACTCGGCGAGGGTAAAGCCTTGTTCGGAATCCCTTTTCATTCTGCCTCCACTACGCGCTCGGGCGTATGATTTCAACTTTCATCGTGGTTTCGCGTCCACTCCTGGTGATGTTTTGTACATCGACTACCGTTACAGTAAGGGTCTTTACAAGAACACTCGTTATACCCCCGACGGTCTGCGTGAGACCGTTATTGTCCGAGACAACAACGTTGGCGCGGAAAGCAGTGGAGCTGGTAAACGCATATGTTTTGTTGCCACCAGACACCGTATAAGTCTTATCGCCATTTGTATCGACGTAGTAAGTGCTGTTGCTGGCGGCTGTCCCATCAAAGACTCCCTGGGATTGCGAGATCTCAGTCTTCATGCTCTCAATTATTTGCTTGCACGCATTCAGGCTTGAGACTCTCATCTTATTTTCAGTGTTCAATTTCACTCCGACGGTCAGCGCCTGTCCCAACCCAACCAACACGACACCTAGAATAATGGTGCTCACCATTACTTCGATCATCGTCATTCCTGACTCGCCCGATTGCTCTGGTCGTTCTTTCTTCGAGATGTCCATATTACCTCTGCTCCAGTTGGATCCTACGTTCCCTCCGAAACATCACCGACCGAGGTTCGACCTGAGTTCGATATAGTTATCGGCACCTGGCTGCCTCGACCATCGCTTACTACGATCGTTTGGCTAGACGCGGAGATTGTTCCGTTGCCCTTGATAGTGATAGTTGGATAAGTTGAAAGCGTGATGCCCGCCGGGATCCGTAAGGATGGCAACTCACTTTTCGGTTCAGTACAGGTAGTGCAGGTGATGCCGAAGACAGAATTCTCGGAGGTAAAGCCGAGAGTCAATGTCTGATTGTACTTGACCGCGAGCGACCGAGCACGTTCTATCTGCCTGCTTATGTTCTGAGCCCTCTGGCTTAGTTCGTATCGCTGCTTTCCTTTGGCGAACATGACAACCGCTGTGGCGCTAACAATACCCGCCACCATTACAACTACCACAATCTCGATGATGCTTCGTCCGGCTTCGCTATCTCGTGGTCTCAAGTTAATAATTTCCATAACGTGTTTCCAATTAACTCCGGGCGCAATCAGTGCAAAGACGGTGCCGCCGAGTATCCCCGCGACAAGAGGAACTCGGGCGAGACTCGGGTGCTCTCGATCGCGACCCGTGCGGTTGATCAGAAAGCAACCTATTTCGGCAGTTGGTATCATGGGCGAAATCGCCGTCGAGCCCGATTCTTTCCTATGGTGGGAAGTGTGACCCGGACGGGTACCGGCCCTTCAACGTCACTTTCAAAGTTTAAAGAAAAAAGACAAAGATTCTTGCCCAATCAGATTGGAGGAGTTGAGGCATCTTGACTGGTGTTAAATGACGGGATGAGGCAAGTGGCCACGTAAATAACAAAACGTGAACATTCCAGCGTAGTAATTGTTCACAGAAGTTCGGGCGGGTTACACACTACGCGTAATGAAGCGATAACGTTGAGTTGGCATGTAAAGCGAACGACTTGGCAGAAAAAAGCGTACGAGAGCTACCGCGGGTTATCGGAATACTTCTTTGCAATCTCCGCCCTGCACTCGATCCTGAATGCATCGAAGCATCAAGTCCTCGAGTTCGCCTTTCGAAGTGAGCTGCACCCATTCGCCCCCGCTCGCGGCGTTGGTCATCCCTTCGAAGCGGGCATAGACTCCAACCTGCGCCGTCTTGGGTGTCGCCGGCGTGATTTGAAAACGCAGCACGTACCGGCCGCGCGCCCAACTGCGCACATCGACCCTGGGCATCTCGCAGTAATGTTTGAGCTGGCTCTTCGTCTCAATGCCCTTGATGAAGATCACTGGTTTGCTGAGCAACGTACACTCGCCGGTAGTCGCGCCGCAATCTTCTTTGTCGAGCGGGATCTCGCGCGTTTCCATCATCTGTTTGGTTATTGATATGACATCATCGCGCGATGCGTTGATGATCGAAGGATTGGGAAGCGGTTTGAGCGGCTTCGGTTTGCTGAACTCAAGCTGCGCAACGGCAGTCAAGGTCAACATCAGGACCGCGATGAGGATTCGGAATGCGTGTGAAATTGCTCTGTCGGGCATTGGTTTGATTCCTTGCATCTGCGCAATGAACCTTAGCAGTTGAACCGCGGTTTCTTCAAGGAATACGCTCGGTGCCTGGCAGCTCTCTCTGAATTCCAGCCGGCTATTGCGCCGTGAGTGCCGCTCAATTAGGCTTGTAGCTCGAATGAGGAGGTTGATCAGATAGTGCGCTCACACCGGGTTCAATCACGTTGGAGAGTCTTTATCCTTCTTTTGTGCTGCGAGGTCCTGCTTGCCGGCACGCATGCGGCAAATGTGCCGAAGGATGCCAACCCCGCGCCCTCCCCGAAAGCCGTCGCTCCATTTACCAGCTTCAATTTCGGCGACGTCTACACCGGCGAGTTCATTAGTCAGATCTTTGTCATCAGGAATGAAGGCGATGCCGATCTGAAGTTACTGGACTTCAAGGGTGGCTGAGGATGCACCGTTACTGACTTTGAAAGAGTCATCCCGCCTGGTAAGGAAGGGACCGCCACACTCGAAGTTAATACGACGTCTCAATTTGGTGAGACCACTAAGACCGCCACACTGTCGACCAACGATCCCGATCGGCCCCAGATTGTATTCAGCTTGACCGCATTTGTTATTCGGGGTGCTCCGACGCGCCAGGGAAAACGTGTCGGGCCACTTTTTGTCTCGCCCGGTTTGCGCGGCGATGCGTTCGCATTCCCGGGGAAGAAGGCATCGACACAGTTAACAATTACTGCTGACGATACGCCGGTGAAGATCGTGCGTCTCGAAGGCGCGACAAAATATTTTGCCTCGCGTATCGAAGTGATCGAGCCGGGAAGAAGCTACAGAATCGCCCTCGAATCACTGCCCAACGAAAACAGCGGGACCTTCAAGGATAAACTGCTTATTGTGACCGACAACCCGGCGCTTCCGGTGCTGCCGATCAACGTTTCTCTCACAATCTATCCAAAGCCATGAGCCATCGCGAAGAATTCAACGGCGATTGACGCGAATCAACATCTCAGTGCCGTTGTCGAGTTTTAGCTCCTTGCTGCCTTGAACCGCAATTGACCCTGCGCCGGCCGCGCCCCCTACGATCATCCCAATCGCCGCGCCCTTGCCACCTCCCGCAAGGCCACCGATCACCGCGCCGGCAACCGCGCCGATGCCGCTTCGCTTGAGCGTCTGCTTACCTCTGCCTCCGGATTGCACGCGGCCTTCTTCATCGACTTTGCTTTCGGAATCTGCGTCGTATATGCGAAGCACTTCGGCGCGCAGAGTCCCTGATCGTCCCTCGCGAAGCTGTATTGCATCGAAGGCCAGGCTCATAGTCGTTCGTCCTTCGACGCGGCCCGACTTGCGAATCGAGCGGATGTGCCCGGTGATTCGCGCTTCTTCGTAGCGTGAGGGATTGACAACCGTGGCTGTGAACTTATCGCCCACGCGCGAATCCCTGCTCGAGAGCGTATCGTTGAGCCGAATTCTCATCTGAGTTCCCGCGGGAACCAATGGCGCGGCAACTGGCCGTCGAGCGCGCCGTGTCTGCGCTTGAGTTGTGGATGTGGGAAGCGTGCTCAAGACGAGCCCGGCTAAGACTGCCAGCATAATGGTGCTTCTGAACCTATGCGTCATCGTATCCTCCAGAATCTATCGCGCTGGTTGAAACAAGCTGCAAGGCGTCCTTCAAGCTGGTTGAATCATAATACATCGTGACTGAGTCCAGAAAGGCGCAGGTTTCGGGTCGCCTGAATAGCGACTGCTTCCCAATGGTGATGTCAGTCTATATAATTCAGTCCTCGCTCCCAAAAGGCCAAAGGGGTCGACTCAAGCAGTGGTTGTCGCATTGATGAATCCTTCAACACCACAACGAATCACTATTCTGCTCGGCGTGCTTTGCGCAGTCATGCTGTGCGGTTCTCCAATGCTCAGGACTGGCGCATCGTCGAGCACCGGCAACCAATCGAGCGCCGGTTTAGCCGGCACTCGAAACCTGATTCTTCTCAGGCGCGGCGTGATCGACACTGAGGCGCGCGTCGATCTTGATTCTTCAACTAGCGACCGCGCGGCGCATGCGAACAGCTTGCAAGCGATGACCAGCGGAGCAACAAAGCTGACACGCATCGTTCAGTTTGCCGGTCCCCTTAAGCGCAAATGGATCGGCGCTCTCACGGCAACGGGCGCGGAGATAATCGGTTACGTTCCTAACTACGCCTACATCGTTCGAGGTCCGGCACCGGAGATTGCGCGCGTTGCTGAGTTAGATCGCGGAACCAATGCCGATGAAACTCATCCGATTCGATGGATGGCTCGTCTGTTACCGATTCAAAAAATAGACCCGGTTTATACGGACGAGATGCTGGATGACGGACGCGGGACGAGCGTCGAGATCGAGATAGAGCTGACGAACTCACCCGGGGCCGCGGCATCGATCGAGATGATCAACAAATCAGCGCTCATCGTGAATCGCGCACCCAGGAGATTCGGGAAGTTTGTGGTGTTGTCGGTTACCGTCGCCGCTTCGCGGATGTTGGAGATCGCGAGTCTTGAAGATGTTTTATTTATCGGTCCGGCCTTTCAGCACCGGCTGAACGATGAGCGAAGCGCGCAAATTGTCGCGGGCAATTTGATTACCGACCGAACGCAGCCGAGCGGTCCAGGGTATCTCGACTGGCTTGCCTCGAAAGGGCTCACCGGGCAATCCGATTTTGTTATCGATTTCACTGACAGCGGACTCGATCGAGGGTCGGCTTTACCGAGTAAGATACATCCGGATTTTCTGGATGCCGCGCAACAGAGCCGAGTCTCATACATTTTCAACTACGCCAATGACGGCCGAATCGACGATCTTCCAGGGCACGGAACGCTTGTGGCGTCCGTTGCCGCCGGGCGGGGAGCGAGCAATCGCAAGGATGGGCCGGGATACATGTACGGGTTGGGTGTTGACCCGGACGCAAGGCTCGGCGTATCCAGAATATTCGACGAGAACAATCACCTGGCTCCGCAGTTGAATTTCACGAACATGGCGTCCGCCGCATACTCGGCCGGCGCTCGCATATCGAATAATAGCTGGGGCAACATCGATAACAGATATGATTCAACGGCGCAGGAATTTGATTTTCTCGTTCGCGATGCCCAGCCGAATGTTCCTGGTAATCAAGAGTTGGTTTACTTGTTCGCGACCGCAAACGCAGGCGCGGGCCGTGTCGGCTCGCCCGCCACTGCAAAGAATGTAATTTCGGTGGCCGCCAGCGAGAACTATCGCCCCGCCGGCTACGACAGTTGCAACCTCGATAACGGCGGCGTGATCGGACCCGACGGTGCCGACAACGCGCTGGACATTTTGAGATTCAGTGGCGGCGGGCCAACCTCAGACGGCCGCGCGAAACCCGATATCGCGGCTCCCGGAACACACATCTATGGAGCTGCTTCTCAAACGCCCGGTTTCTTCGCCGCTGGGCTATGCCCCGGGGTGGGAGTCTACCAACCGCCTGACCAATCACCGCTTTATACCTGGTCGTCCGGCACAAGCCTGGCCGCCCCGCACATCACCGGAGCAGCATCGCTGGTCCGGAGATTCTTCACGTCGCGGAATCTGCTCGGAGACAATCGCGCTCCTTCGCCGGCAATGACCAAGGCTTACTTGCTCAATATAGCTTCTTATATGACAGGCGAGAACGCCGGCGGAAACTTGCCTGATCTGAGACAAGGGTGGGGCCTTGTAAACCTGTCTCGCGCGTTCGACAACAAAAGCCGCAGGCTGTTCGATCAGACAAAGTTGTTCACTGAAAGCGGGCAGACCTTTGAGGTCCACCTGTCGCTTTCGGACCGATCATTGCCGTTGCGCGCCACGCTGGCGTGGACTGACGCCCCCGGTTCGCTGATCGGTCCGGCACTCGTGAACGATCTCGACCTTGAAATTTCAATCGGGGGTTCGCCGGTAACGGTTTACCGCGGTAACAACTTCGTTGGCGAGACGTCGGTTGCGAATGGCGAGTTCGACAGATTGAACAACGTCGAATCAATCTACATTCCGGCGGAAGCAATACCGGCCAACGCCTCGGGTGACTTCACCATCACCGTTCGCGCGGCAAATATCGCGGGCGACGGAGTCCCGGGAAACGGAATCAGTCTGGATCAGGACTTCGCGCTTGTGTTGTACAACGCCGGACCACCCATAGTCGTTGACCCGCCGCCTCCCACGGAGCCGTATATTGTCAACGCAACCTACGTCAAAAAGCGGCTGACAATCACGGGCGGCAACTTCACCGCAAACGCGCAAGTTGAGATAAACGGCAAGATTATTGATCAGAGTTTCGAATTCGATTCAGTGGCACATACGCTGAGCCTGAAACTCAAGCGGCGCAAGCTCAACCTTGATGCGACGGACAATCTAATAGTGCTAATCGAAAGAGGCGAACGATCGCACCCATTTGCTCTTAGACTTTGAACCGGATTTGTTATTCCCGTTTACAATCTGATGTTGTAATACCTGATCTTGCTGTTGAGTGTTGTTGTGTTCATCCCAAGCAGCTTCGCAGCTCGCGATTGATGCCCGCCGGTTATTTCGAGCGCGCGCCGGATCAACTCGATCTGAAAGCGGTTCACTTCATCGTAGAAGGAAATCCCGCGCGACAAGTCGATTTGCGTCGCCAGTCTTTGACCTCCGACTTGCGAACTCGCACGCTGCGGGTTCAGCACTTCTTCGCGCAGGTCCTCACGTTCGATCTTCGAGCCGCGCCCGATAATCACCGCGCGCTCCATTACATTTTCGAGTTCGCGCACATTCCCCGGCCACTGGTATCCTTCCAGCGCTGATAGCACTTCCGGGCTGACCTGATCTGAGATGTCACGGTTATTCTCCGCCGTATACTTCCTAATGAAATGTTGCGCGAGCGGCAGGATATCGACCGAGCGTTCTCGCAGTGGTGGCAGCGCGATTGTGATGACGTTGAGCCGGTAAAACAGATCCTCTCTGAACGAGCCTTCGTCGACCGCTTGTTTTAGATCCACGTTGGTCGCCGCGATTATTCGCACATCCACGTGACGGCGGGTTGTGTCGCCGACAGGCGAGAAGTCTCGCTCCTGAATGACGCGCAGAAGCTTCGCTTGAGTTTCAATCGAAATATTTCCGATTTCATCGAGGAAGATCGAGCCGCCGTCGGCGACTTCGAAATACCCTTTTCTCGCCGCGATAGCGCCGGTAAACGCGCCACGAACGTGGCCGAAGAGTTCCGATTCGAGCAGTTCGGTCGGAAGATTCGCGGAGTTCACGGTGATGAACGGCTTGTCCGCGCGCAGGCTCTGGTTATGAATCGCGCGAGCGATCAGCTCTTTGCCGGTGCCGCTCTCTCCGGTGATCAGCACGGTGCTTCGGGCTGGCGCGACCTGTTCTACGAACGCGAGTATTTCACGCATCTTCTCGCCGCGAGCCACGATCTCGCGCGGCACGGTGCTGCGCTTGAGGGTCTGTCTCAGAGAGCGCCGCTCTTCGTCTTTCCTGCGGCGGCGAATCCCGGCGGTAACGAGTTTGAGAATTTCGCTGTTGTCGAATGGCTTGCTTATGCAGGTGAACGCGCCTCGCTGCATGGCGGAGATGGCGGTATCAAACGTAGCGTATGCGGTGATCATCACGACCACCGCTTCGCCATCGAGTTTGAGTATTTCTTCGAGTGTTCTAAGGCCGCCCATTCCGGGCATCGACACATCGAGCAGGATCAGATCAACGGGCCGTTGTTGAATCTTGTCGAGACCTTCCTCACCGCTTCGCGCGAGTTCAACCTGATAGCCCTCTTCGGAGAGGATGCTGCCGAGCACATCGCGCATTACTTCCTCGTCGTCCACTACGAGGATGCTTCCTTTTTTTGCCATATAAAAAATGCTAGCAGCTAGAGTTTGTGAAACGCCAGACGAACGATTTGCGATACTTGACGCAGCTCAATCGCTGGCCGCTTGCATCTGGCGTGAATAAGCGGAGGGTAATTTGATAGTGAAGTGCGTGCCTTCGCCGGGACGACTTTCAACAAATATTCTTCCGTTGTGCTCCTGCACGATTCCATAGGACAACGCGAGTCCCAACCCCGTTCCCTGCCCAATGTCCTTGGTCGTGAAGAATGGATCGTAAATGCGAGCGATGTGCTCCGGCGCTATGCCTACTCCGGTGTCTCGAAAGTCGATGACCAGCGAGCTATCAACGGCTCGAGTGTGGATTGTGAGGCGGCCGCCATTCGGCATCGCGTCGCGAGCGTTCAGTATCAGGTTCATGAATACCTGCTGCAGCTTCGATGCGCTGCCATACGCCGGCGCAAGCTGTTCGGTATAGTTCCTCACGATTTCGAAATTGGCGTTTCGGAGTTGAGGTTCGAGCAGTTGCTGAGTGTCGTCGAGCACGCGGTTGACATCGATCTCACGGAACTCAGCGTCACCGGTTCGTGAGAAGTTCAGCAGGTTGTTGATTATTCCCGAAGCGCGGACGGTTTGAACCTGAATCTTCTCCAGCAGCGTGCGCTTTGGATCTTCATGACGCACTTGTTGCAACAGCATCTGGGCATACGACGAGATTCCCGCAAGCGGCGTGTTGACCTCGTGCGCGACGCCGGCCGCCAGCAACCCGATAGACGACAGCTTCTCCCTCTCCAGCAATTGTTGTTCGAGTTGAGCGCGTTCGGTGACATTCTCAAACACCACCAGCGTTCCGGTTACGACACCGCGCGCGGCCTCAAACGGCGCAAGCGAGATGTTCAACGTTAGCGGGCGCGTGTCTTCAGTCGATGCGCTGTATTTGTAAATATGCTTCGTATCGCGAAGCGCCCAGCCATCCGGGCCGACGACGTGCTGGATGGTTTCTATCAAGTCCGCGTCGAAGATATCGTGAATGCTCCGATGCAACGCTCGCGCGCGAACGATGCCAAAGATGTCTTCAAGCGCGCTGTTCCAGGTTGTAATGCGTCCCTCGAAATCAACGACGAGGATTCCGACATTGACGCTTTCGATGATGTTCTCTGAGAATTCCTTGAGCCGGGCAAGTTCTTCGGCCTTCTCCATCTCCGAGCGGTACAACAGACTGTTGTCGATCGCAACGGCGACATAACCCGAGAGCGCGCGCAACAAATCAGTGTCTTCGCTCGTCAGCATCGCCCCGCCCGTCGTCCTGCCTATCGCGATGATCGCAACCATTCGATCTCGAACAACACAGGGAACGTAGTAGTGCAGATCCTGGCGCGATCGGGCTGATAGATCCAGTCCGTCCGAATCAAAAGTAACGTCCGGCTCAGTGCGAAGATCGTCCGCGACGATGAATCCTCGTCCGATTGAGCGGACTCGAATAGTCTTTTTGATATCATCGGGCAAGCTCAAGTCGCCTTCGATGCCCGATGAGTGAGCGAGCCGGAATCCCGACGGGCTCGTCGAGTCTTCGATGAAAATGGCTACTCTTCGAACCGAGAGCATGTCCGACAACCGCCGGACAAGTGAATCGAGTAACTGTGGAAGAGCCGTTGTCTGCGCCAGCGTTCTGCCGAAATCCTGAAGACCCGTTCTCAACGTGTATCGTTCACCATAGAACCATCGGTCGGCCCATACCTGGAGCCTGTTCTTGATGGGCGCGAAAAGCATCGCGACTATCAGCATCCCGGCAACGACAATCACGCGCGTCCTCCAGGAATTCAGATCCGCGGTCGCCCATATAAACCTCACCAGGTCGCCGACCCCAAGCAGCACTGCCATGTAGATTGCCGCCACGGCGATGCTGGCCATCGCATGCACGAAGCTTCGGCGCATGATCACATCGACGTCCATCAAACGATATCGAATGATCGAATAACCAAAGGAAAACGGGATAAGAATCAGAGGTCCGTAGGCTACGGTTTCCATCAACGGCGTGATTTCCAGGCTCGATACGTAAGGAATCAAATAGAGAAATCCAAACGGAAGACCCGATAACCCGAGGCCCCAGATGATCCATTTGAGTTGTTGCCGAAGCAGCGGTTTTTGAGCTAGTAGAAAAGTCCGCATCAACAGCGCGCTGCCGATCACAAAAAAAGTTGCGCAGTACGCGAGTTCGATTTTCCCAAGCGTGTTTCCCCACGGTACCAGCGAGGCGCTTCCGAACAGAGGGGAGTTGGAACTCAGCTTAAAGTCCGGCTTGTAGTGCCAAAATGCTTCGACGGTAATGAGCACCAGCGCTGGAGCGTACAGAGCCGCTACAAGCGGCCGAAAGCGCGGACGTCCTCGGCCCGCGGGAAAGTTCATGCAGAAGTGCAGGAATAGCGAAGCCAACAGCGCCCACGCGGCTCCGTCCATGAAGCTCACAAGCCGATCCAGCTTTGTGAATTCCAGCGTCGAGCTGTAGAAGTACCCGACGAATGAAAGCATTGACCACGCATAAAAGTGATAGGTCAACGCGGCGCCGCGCTGTCGGAACAAAACAAACAATCCAATCGCGAGATACACGAAACCGATGAATGCCAGATACAACCCGCGACCGAGGCGCTGGTCACGGGCGACTACTTTGAAATCGACGTCGTAGATCTCCTGGCTGATTCCGTAGATGTCTCGCAGCACAGGATCCGGGTGGAGGATAGCGTACCGGGCGTTGTTCCCGGTTCCCTGTCTTTCAAGGTATCGCGATAGCGTCTCGGCTCGGCTCACTTCCTCGTAATCAAGAAGTCGAGCAGCTCTGTTTCTGGACGCGTCGTCGTAATTCCCGACGTAGAAGAACGCTTTGACGTAATCGCCCTTTCTGACCGCGTAGGCGAGAGGCGAGTCAGGATGCACCGATTTCGCTTGAACGCCGTTTGATGTGTCGGCCCATTCGACACCGTCATCCGGGACGGGTGGAAGGCTGAGGCGATCGCGGAGATTGAGAACGCCGATGACGACGAGCCCAACGGTTATCGCCAGGACGGCGACAAGTTTGGTCGTGCTCATCAAAACTTTCATCTCTCAAGCCCCTTGCTTGCTTCGCTCACATAAGGAGAGGGCGCGAATGGTCTGCAAAACACAAGTGCAAATGCTATTCCTGCTGTTTTGTGCGCTAGAGTCCTGAAAAACCAAGGCTTTTAGCTTAACCGTTGGAGCCGTTTCCCACTGCCTTCCATTTTTTCGGAGGAGCCCTCCAATTTTTTGGATAACGCTAAAACCTGAGCGAAACCCCAACTCGGATTAGCCGATGGAATCGACTCGCCACAAGCTCCGGCCGCTCGTCACCGATGATGGTTTGTTGATCGAATAGATTTCGCAGATCAACAACCGCTGCCCATTGTCCGGGTATGAAGCTGATGCTGGGCAGTTCCTGCGTGAGCGAAATGCTTACGTTCGGGTCATAAGTCGACATCTGACCCTGGAATGGATCGATCGCAAAAACGGCTTGTGCGGGAGCAAGCCTCAGCACCGTTGACACCTTTGTTCCGGTGCTTGTGAAGTTAGCGTCGAGCTTCGCCGACACTACGTGAAACAGACCATTGCTGAAAAGATTCGCGGGAGTGGTTATGCCTCTCCGATCAAACTGCTGTCCCTCGCCGAATGCATATCCGACGGAACCGTCGATGATTTTGTTGAGATGGCGATGATAGACGACACGAAGCCCTCTCGTGCGCCCGGATTGTTGTTCTGTGCGAAGCACAGGCGTTGTGCTTTCGGGCATCGCAAGCAGTCCCACACCGTGACCCGACACCGAGTCGAAGAATGCCATCATCTCAACCGATGACTTGTCGGACAGAAGATGCTCGGCGCCAAACTCGAGACGATAGCTGTGTTCCATCACCGGCTGTCCTTTGGATACCGCGACCGGTTTCGGTTCGGCGAATTCTATCTCGCCGGATTCAAGATTGACCTTGGATTGAACGTCGCTGGTGGACCCTGGGACCAGTCCGGCAAAGAGGCGAGTCTTCGCGGCGGCATCTACGGCTATTCCAAATCTCGGCAAGATGCTGGTGCCTGAATGACCTTCGGCGAAACGCGCGAACTCGAGACCGTAGACAATCAGCACAGGTCCGGATATCTGCCAGGTGTCGGTTGCCGAAAGAGAAAACTGCCCGAGTTTCGGAACCGCGCTGTGACGTGAAAACGTGAAGCGCCCGTATCCCAGCGCAACTCCAACGCGATGACGATCGCCGGCACTCGCGGTGGTCAGCGCCTTCAAGCTTTGCGGAGCGCCGCTTCCATATCCAACCTGTCCACTCACCACCAGATCTGCTTGTCTGCCGATCTGCTCCGAAACCGCGAAGTTCGCGCCGCCGAATGTGCTCGGGCCGCTGATCGCGCCGGGTGTTGTTTGCGCGAATGCGTTCACCGCACCATGCAAATCCGTTGAGCGCGGAGTTAGCGTCACCGCAGGATCAGTCGCTGCGGGCTCCTTTGTCGTGTCGTCGTAGTGGAATATCGTGCCGCGAGCTTGCCGAGCGGCATATTTCGAATCGCCATTCCGCGCAGTGTCCTCAGTAAGCGCCGTTATTCGGCGCAGGAGAATTGAATCGAATACGGTGACCTTATTTGGCTTCACATCCGCCGCGAGCTCGACCGGTTTGAAACCTTCCGCCTCCGCCTTTACCCGATATCGTCCAGGTACAATGCCGGCGGCGCTGAATTTTCCTTCGCTATCCGTGCTGGCTCGTTTGATGACCTTATCTTCTTTATCTGCTTTCGCGGCCTCGGCATCTTCGAGCACAACAACGGCGGCGCCGATCAGTGGCGTGCCGAGCGAATCCACAACTACACCTCGAATGGATCCTCGACCCGCGGCTGCATGCGCTGGCGCGGCAGATGTGATGACGGCGAATGCGATCAGCGCATAGAGTTTGCACGGTTGTTTCATAGGTCACCTCAGTCGGAGAACAGCGGTCTAATCTGCGGTAGTCACAATTCTATCATTCGACTTTTGAGTGTCAAGCGCGCCAGATTCGATAAGCCAAGCCTTCAGTCGCCCGAAGGCGCGGCCCCGATGACTAACCTTCGCCTTCTGGGATTGCGCCAGCTCAGCGAACGTCTTTTTGAATGGCTCGAACCAAAAAACCGGATCGTACCCGAATCCATTTGAGCCACGTGGCGCGTCGAGTATCACACCGTTCACTTCGCCCTGAAAGAGCTCCTCGCCCTGATCCCAGACCAGGGCTGCGGCACAGACGAACCTGGCCCCGCGACGGTCGGGAGGTACTTCCTTCATATCATCGAGTAGTTTCGCGATTCGATCGGCGTCAGACGCCTCCGGTCCGGCATACCTGGCTGAATAGACACCCGGTGCGCCCCCAAGCGCTTCGACCTCGAGCCCCGAATCATCCGCAATCGTCGGCAGCCCGCTAAGCTCATGGTAGTGCCGAGCCTTTAGGAGCGAGTTTTCAGCAAACGTCGAAGCGATCTCAATCTCTTGAGTAGAATCCGCTTCATTCAAGCCGATTAATTCACAGTCCAAATTACCCATCATCTCCTGGAGCTCGGCGATCTTACTTTGATTAGTTGTTGCCAAAAGGATGCGCACGCGCCTCAGTATATCATCGAACTCGACTAGAACTGCCTGACAGGCAAGAGGCGTTCTAAGCTAGAACCATCGTTGACGGCTTTTTTGCGAACTCCTTTTGTTTTCTCGATCTACTGACATCAAAAAACGGCTCCTTCAGGGTAAATATTTCTTCCAACTTATGTACTTTTTACACGTAACGGCGAAGCCTCAACCTGGTGCGAAGGCGGTATTCATCAATAAGTCCTCGAAAAGTTGAACCGGCGTAACCGGAATGAGTGCCGGTGGTTAATGGCATCTCGATTGCTCCAGCTTGGATGGGGCAAGAGATACGGGTGATGACAACATCACTTCCTGTTCTCGATTCTCGGTTGTCGTGGTGAGGACGATAACCGGAAACAAGGCGACGCAGTATTCCCACGCTGCGTCGCCTCTTTTTTGTCTTCATGCAGGAATCGATCACCTAACGACTTCCGTCCGGGAACTCGCTTGACACGTCTTTTGTTGCGCCGATACTGTTCAACCTTCGAACAACGAGAACTCTTAATGCTCGATCAGTATCGATGCGACTTCGCCGACTTCCACAGCAGTTGTGCCCGCGAGCACTATCTGTTTCACTCCGGACAGAAAAATCAGCTCGAAATAACTCCCATCTACGAACGGTACAGCCACCTCTTTGAACAAGATACAATCGAGAAGCTGAAGAGTGAGCTCGATGTCTCCCCCACGGTATCGATAAAGCGGCTGTTGGCTGCCGCAACTGAGCAGTTCCTCGAGAATTCAGTCAAGCAGTTAACTGAAGCGATCAGCGACTACGAAGCTACCGCTATCGTCCAGTGGGATGGACACGAGATGACCTTTCAGGACGCGACTGTGTGCGTTACTACGGAAGGCGATCGCGGGAAGCGGAGGGTAGTCTACCGTGGCCGGCTGGCGGTGATCGAGGCCTCAAACCACCTGCGCGCCGAACGCCTGGTCAATCTGCACGCGACTACTCGCACCCTCGGATATTCCAGCTACCTTACGATGTTCGAGCACCTTCGACAACTCGATTACTCGAACATTGCCAGGCAGGCTTCCGGTTTCATCTCGAGGACTGACCCTGCTTACTTAATGCAAGTGGACGAGGCATTGAGGCGCGAATTGGGGCTCAAGCTTGAAGAAGCCGAGCGATGCGACGCAATGTACTTTCTGCACCTGACACAATTCGACGAACGGTTTCCATCAACCCTAATGATCGACGTGTATAAAGAGACGATGGCTGGTCTGGGAATCGAGACCGATTTGCAGACCAACATTGCGATCGATGATGAGCAGCGGCAACGCAAGAATCCTCGGGCATTCTGCATGCCGATTGTAGTCCCTGACGATATACGGCTTGTCATACGCCCGTCAGGCGGTCAGTCTGATTATCAATCGCTGCTTCACGAATCAGGGCACGCTCAGCACTACGGATGGTCTTCCGGGCAGCTTGCTCCCGAGTTCAAATACACCGGCGATTACGCGCTGACTGAAACTTACGCGTTCCTGTTCAATCATCTAATAACCGACACTAACTGGCTCTCGAGCTTTCTTGGATTTACAGACAACAACGAATTCATCAAAGCGGCGATGCTTGCGCGACTTGTGTCTATTCGGCGCTATTCGGCGAAGTTGATTTACGAAGAGCAACTTCATCGAGATGATGATCTTGCTCGCTCGGCGGCATTCTATGCGGAGCTTCAAACTAGCGCGACCGGTTTCAGAACGGAACAATCCGAGTTTCTCTTTGACCTGGATGATTCATTCTACGCGGCTAGCTACCTTCGGGCCTGGGCGTTTGAAGTGTTGCTGCGCGAACACTTGAAAACGCGCTTTGGCGCGCGGTGGTGGGCATCGCGAATGGCCGGAAATCTACTCAAGGAAATGTGGGAAACCGGCGACCGCTACACGGCCGATGAGATGGCCGCACAGATAGGCATCGGGCCGATAGAATTCGATCCTCTGATCGAGGAGTTCAATCACGCGGTCAAATGATCACACGGGACACGCGTCAGTCATGCGAACGGTCACTGTCAAACTCGGAGCGCGCAGTCACCGGATTCACATATCATCGGGTCTTCTCGATAACCTCGGCGAGCTTGCGCGCGAAGCGATCGGATCGACTGCCAGGCAAGCCGTGATCGTAAGCAATGTGGCCGTCGACTCGATTTTCGGTGCTCGCGCCGCGCGGTCACTCGCCCGCTCGAGCTTCAAGGTTCACCGTTTCCTGATTGGCGACGGTGAGCGCTTCAAAACTCTGCGCACGGCTGAGTCGCTGTTCACCTATCTGATCGAAACAGGAAGTGAACGCTCCGATGTGATCGTCGCGATTGGCGGCGGTGTGGTCGGCGATCTCGCTGGCTTTGTCGCGGCAACTTACCTGCGCGGCATTCGCGTCGTTCAAGTACCCACCACATTGCTTGGCCAAATCGACAGTTCGGTCGGCGGTAAAACAGCAGTCAACCATAGACTCGGCAAGAACCTGATCGGCGCCTTCCATCAGCCTTCGCTCGTGGTGATAGACCCCGATACGCTCCGATCTCTCCCCAGGCGCGAGGTTCAAGCGGGGCTATACGAGGTGATCAAGTATGGAGTGATAAGCGACCGCGCATTGTTCGACCGCGTAACAACTCGGGTTGCCGCGATCAAAGGGCTCGACTCGGCCGAGCTCGAATTCCTGATAGCGCGTTGCTGTTCGATCAAGGCGCGCGTGGTCGAAAGTGACGAGCGTGAGGGTGGCCTTCGAAGAATTCTGAACTTTGGTCACACGGTCGGGCACGCCCTCGAGTCCGTAACGAACTATCGCCGCTTCCTGCACGGCGAGGCGGTTGGCTACGGAATGCTAGCGGCTTCGCGAATCGCCGAGGCGATGCGACTCCTTCCCTCCAAGGCCCGTGAAAGGATCGAATCCGGAATCCGATCCGCCGGCAAGCTGCCAAAGGCAAGAAGTCTTGCCCTTGATGATATAATCTCGGCAATGCATCACGACAAGAAGGTCGAAGCCGGGCGCGCAACCTTTGTGCTTCCGGTTCAGATCGGCAAAGTTGTGATCAGATCCGATGTGCCTCCGCAGGTCATCCGACAGGCCCTCAAAGATACTCTCGCGTGAAGTAAACAGGCAGTGAAAGTTCACTGCATATTTTGAACGCCTGGTTTCCGCGGACCGATTGAGGAGATTGTATGAGCAACATCATCGGCAGAGATAGTCGCCCGGGTGAGCGAGGCGCCGTATCGATCAAAACCGTGCTGGCGCTGGTTATCGTAGCCGTCGTCGCATTCGGAGTAATCAAAATCGCGCCGGTTTACATCGAGCAGCAGCGCGTGGTTCACGAGGTTAACGAGCTGGCGCGCGTCGCCGCCGTTCGTGGCTGGAAAGACGATAAGATCAATCAGGACATAAAGCGCATAAGCGTCGAATACACCTTGCCCGACAACGGCATCAACTTCGTCGGGAAGAGTGAAAAAGGGGTTCAGATAAACGTCGCCTATCAGAGGAATATCGATCTTCTGGTAACCACGTATGAGTGGAAAGTCGACCATACCGTAATTGGCAAGGATCTTTAACCGCCGTCCTCGTCGACTAACGTTGACTCCGCCGATTGCCGCACTCTATGATTCTTGTCAGCAGTCAGCGAGGAGTGGTTAGTGCAATACTTCAAGCGTTCGTCCAGAGCCTTCTCTTTAATCATCCTCACATCAGCAGTACTAACGAACCCCGTTTTCGCCCAAAGTGGAAGAGGGCGCCCGAAGGTTGCGCCCCCGTCGTCTCCGGCGCCGGCGGCTCCGCCTGAGGTGATAAATATTCCCGCCGGCGCGGCCGTCATCAAGCAGGAACAAGCCGGCACGCTTTCGCGTTTCGTGCTTCGCAATGGAATAACCATAGTCATCAGCGAACAGCACGCGACCGCCATAGCGGCTGCTGTAGCCTATTTCAAGGCGGATCCTCTCGATGGTCCCGCCGCCGCTTCCGTTTCGCGATTGCTGGCGCGGGCGACTTTGCGAGGGTCGGTGCTGCGTCCCGATGGGCGCTCGGTTGCGGAACTGCGCGCGCTTGGCGCGCAGATTGAAGCGGCGGTTTTGAATGACGGTACGGCCTATTCACTGATGTCACCGTCGGAGAAGATCAATGACGCGTTGGCGATTCTGGCGGACACTCTTCAGAACCCGGCGCTCGACTCTGCAACTATCCGCCGCGAAATTCCATTCGTGATCGAGGAACAGAAACGGACAAGTGCTTTGAGCAGGAATTCTTTCGGCTCAACTGAACTAAGCCGTCCGAACTTAACTGACTTCGATTCTCCGCCCGCGTATTCGTTGTCGCGAGTTCTGAATCTGGCGATTGGGAATCATCCATCGGAGTCCCTGGGTTCGATGACTCGCGATCAGCTTGTTGAATTCCATCGATCGCACTATCGACCGGACAACTTGATCATTTCGGTAGCCGGGGATGTCTCGACCTTCAACACACTTGTCGCGATTCAAAAACTGTTTGGCGCGTTCGGTGTCAAGGCGGAAGAAGCGCCGAGCGCCAGGACGGCCGCAACAGTAAAAGGAACTATGGCGGCACCGGCCGCAGCACGGAAGCCACCAGACGCGCCCGTCGAAACAAAACAGCCCGCCAAAGTCGACACTCAAGAATTGCCAACTCCGGCGCCCGACAAGCTTCGCTATTCCACCGATCGGGCTGAAATAAACCAGTCGTATGTGAGCGTGGCGTTTCGCGTGCCCGGAGCCAGCTCTAATGACGCGGCGGCGCTCGAAGTACTGGCGGCAATCGCCGGGTTGGGAAGATCGTCGCGCCTCGGCAGTTCGCTCATCGACGGCCAAATGGCGGCCAATGACGTCCACACCGATTATCTGGCTTCCACGCGCGAGGGCTTTCTTACCGTTCAGATGACGATTGCCGTTGATTCTCGACAGGGCGCTTCTTTGGATAAGGCAGAGGCCGCGATGTTCAAAGAGCTCACGCGGTTGCGCAGTGAGCCGCCAAGTGACGCGGAATTGGCGCGTGCAAGAACATTGCTCGAGAAGAAGTTTGTTGATGAGACAAGCAACTATCTGGGCCGCGCACATGCACTCGCCCGGGAAGAAGTGGCTGGCTCTGGATTCAGATTGATGCTCGACCATCCCTCACGAATCAGCGCGGTTCGCGCGGAAGATGTGCAGCGCGTAGCCGCGCAGTATTTGACGTCGTCCAACACATCGATTCACGAATATGAGCCATTGTCCGCCCTCGCTCGCACATTTGACTCGGATGCTTTCGCACTCACGGTAAAGACTTGGGCGCCGGCTTTTGACGTCCGCGGCGAAGCAGTTGTTTCACGAGCGCCCGAAACGAAGTCCTCCTCGCCAGTGCCGCAGGGTTCGGCAGTCGGCCTCGACCGCCGCGCTTTATTGGAAAACATGCAGCCACTTCCAGTCAAAGACTACTCGACCCTGAACGGTCCGAAGGCCTTCGTGCGCGAAGATCATTCTCAGCCCAACGTCACGGTGGCGATTTTTTTTCAAGGTGGCCGGCTAATCGAGGATCCCGGCTCGAGCGGAATGACAGAGCTGATGCTCCGCTCGATTCTCTACGGAACGCCCCGCAGATCCTGCGCTCAGTTGAACGATGAGTGGGACGGGCTCGGCGCCAACGTGCGCATCGTCAATGAGCCGGACTTCTTTGGATTCATGCTGAGCGTTTCCTCGCGCAATGCGGATCACGCACTGAAGCTTCTTCGTGACTCGATTGAAGAGCCGGCGTTTAGGGACGAGGACATCGCGCGCGCGCGCCTCGGGCAAGTGTCATCGATTCGAGAGGCCCGTGATTCAGGCCTTTGGCGTTCTCGCGAGTTACTCTTACAAGCGATGTTTTCTGGTAATGCCTATTCACTGCCGGCGCACGGCCGCGAGGAAGTGATCAACACCGCAACGAGCGAAAAGATCGCCGACTGGTACGCACGCGTGATCAAACGGCAACTGCCCGTCGCAATCATTGTCGGAGACACCGCAGGATCCGCGCTTGTATCGTCTCAGCTTGCCGAAGGCTTTAAACGCAGAGACGTCGACACAGTTATTCAAGTGAAGACTCCGAAACCTGTCACCGCGGCCGAAAAAGTAGAAGGTCGTCAGAGCGAACAGACCACGGTCGCTGTCGGGTTCCCCGGACCAAAAGGACAGAACCTCGATCAGACCGCGATTGAATTGATCGAGAGCGTGCTGAATGGCGAAGGCGGCCGTTTGATTCGAGAACTGCGGGATAAACAATCTATCGCTCGTGTTGCCGTATTAGATCACGACGCGTTGTTTGCGGTTGGAGTCGTTTCGGCTTTTGCGACAACCGGCGCCGCCGATGAACAACGTGCGCGGGCGGCGCTGATTGCAGCACTCGAACGGCTTTCGAAGGAGACTCTTGATGAAGGGGAGTTGTCGGCTGCGCGAACGTTCGCAAAAACTTCTCGCACAGCGCTCCTTCAGTCCCAGGCAGAACACGCAATCCAGTACGCTAAAGCGGTCTTTTATCAATTGCCGGCTGCGGGTGTCGATTCATTCGACGAACTAGTTTCAAAGCTGACGGCGGACGACATAAGACGGATCGCCGCGACCTACTTCAAGGCATCCTCTGCCTGTTCCGGAGTGGTTCGGGGCAGCCCACCCGCTGCCCCAGCTCCCGCGAAACAACAGTAACAACACTCACTTCGTTCCGAGTGATCCTGAAGCCACGGTCTCGCCGCCGATGATGATGATCAACGACGCTCCGTCTCGAATCACCCGATAGCGCGGCATTGTTCGGACATCAATCACGATTCGCACCGCGCCCTGCCCGGGGTCACCCACCCTCACGCGATCAACCAAACGAGTTACGACCGCTAGAGTCTTGCTTCCAAGCGCACTGCGGACGCCTGGAAGATCGATCACTATTCGCGACGGGCTCGTCAAAGTGAAGTCTCTGAACTGAGGCGCGCCGTTTGTCTCAACCTTCACGCGAAGGGCGCCGCTCACAATGCTGGTGCTTACGGCACGCACTTCGGTAGCTGGCGCGAGTTCATACTCGCGTGTGGCGAGCGCGAGGGCTGTCGAGTTGGGAGAGTAGCGCGTGTCCGGTTCGGTCGAATCACCAACTGGCTCGGGCCGCCGCTTTTGAGGACGTGAAGGCTCGGTGCCAGAAGCCGGTTCTTCGTCTGTGATGACTCGCGGAGACGAGCCGGGCCGGCACCGCTTCACTGCATCGACGTCTTCGATCGTGGTTCCTTGCGGAAGCACCCACAGCTCGACTCTGCGATTCAGATTCGCATCGCCGCGTTCGAAGGGGCAAGTGTCGCCGAAGTTGCGAATTGTGATGCGAGCAGGATCGATTCCCTTCTCGCTCACGAGGTAGTCACGCGCATTGTTTGCTCGGGTGAGCGATATTCCAGGCCGCTCGGCCGAGTCGCGATGCCCGTCTACTACCAGAGCCGCACGCGGGTCCTGATCCAACGCCAGCGCGATCTGATCCAGACAAGCCTTGTGCTCGTTGTTTATGCGCGCGGAGTTGAACGCAAAGAAAATCGGGCCGCACGGCTTGAGCACGTCGGGCCTTCGCGGCGGCGGCGGTATTTCATGAACGGTGATCGTCGCCGAACAGCTACTGCGGGGGCAGGGCTGATCGCACCGCCGCTCGTCGGTGGTGACCATCGCGCGAACAGTGACGGGCCCTCTGATGCCCGTTGTGTTAAGGGTGACCTCAGTACCGGTCGTTGAGGAGAGTCTTCCGGCGCTGGTGGTCCAGGTGCAAGTCCCTCGGCCGCCGCCGGCAATCGACGCGCGGAACGCAACGCGATCGCCTTCGGTCACCGACGACTGCGACCCTATGATGCTGCACGTGACTGTCGGACACGGCGGCTCGGTTACTTCGAAAGAGGCCGTGCAGTTAGATTCGCCTTTGGTAACACAACCCGGCGGATGGTCCGTATTCTCGGCGGTCACAGTGATCGTCGCTGTAACCGAATAGGTTCCGCACGGAAGCTGGCCGGTCGGAACATCGAGAGTCGATCCGGTTCCGCTCACCGTGAGGGAACGTCCCTGCGAGTCCCTCATCTCCCATCGATACTGGTACGTGACCTTCGAATCGGCGTATCCCGGTGTAGTCGGTTTTGCGGTAAGCGTCACTCGGCCGCCTCTGGTGATGACGGACGAGGAAGCATCAAGTATGCAGGTTGGCACCGGCGGCGGAGGGCAACCATTGCGAGTTCCAACTGATAGGAACGCGAAAAATCCATGCCGCTCCCCTTCGCCGAATTCGATCGTTCGAGGTTTGCACTCGATCTTCGGCGGCGGAGGCGGTGGAGGGGGGCCACCGTATGGATGCGGGTCTTTGCTGGGGGGCGGGCAAACTTCAACACATTCGAGGACGGAAACAGTTCGCCTGCCAAGGCTATTAATCGCGTAGCGGTAACCGCCGCCAAAAGCGATTGAACCTTCTCTTGCAAAGAAACGCATGCCGACGGTCAAGTCCAGAGGATTGTTGCGTTGGAGACTGCGAGTTCCGTTTCGCACATACATCGTGCTCGCGACTTCAGCGAGCAGTTCGGCATACCTGTTGAGCGCAAATGAAGCGCCTGCATTCAACTGAACCTTGTCGCGAAGATCCAGCACGGTGACGCCGCGCCGCTTGATGTCGGTTGTGTGAATGTAACCAACATTCTCGTAGAACCTCAGGCGATGCCCGGGAGTTTCCTGCCCAAGAATAAGCGTGGGGCCGAACTCGTATTCGCCGCTTGTGCGTCCTCGCGCTCGAGCTTCGTCATCGCGAGAGATCGGTATCTTCAGATAGCCTGCGAGCGCCATACTGAACCAGTGACGATCCGGATCGATCAGATTGTATTTTGAGCCGATGTAAATATCGCTCGTGCCATTCGAGGACGAACGCGGCCCGAGCACGGGGCGGCCAAGCCCATCAAAGCCGATGAAATCGACCACGCCAAAAAACGGAAGATCGTTGTAGAAATTTGGTTGAGTCGAAACTATCGCCGGGCCCAAACCCGAGACCATCGTGCCGCTCGGGCCAGCCGGTGAATTCAAACTCGCTCCGTTCAGCGCAGTGCCGAAACGGCCAAGCACCGGGAGTATTCCGCTTTCGGCTCCGGTTCCCGGAAAGAATGCCGCGCCGCCGTCTCCGCCGCTCGGAGGGCCGAGGACTTGAAAAGGATCGCCGAACAATCGCACGGCGTTGTACTGGTAGCCGCTCAGCAGAAACGGCTCGTTCGATTTAGTCTTCTGCCACGCGACCCAATCAACCCAGAGTTCCCACCGGTTCGTGAGTCCGATCGTGAAGTTGAACGGGACCTGGTCGATTCGCAAAGCGCCGGGATTACGATTGAAACGATTCCAGAACGCGGCAAAGTTGAACTCGCCTTTGTATAGAGTTCGGGTGGAAAATGTGTTGAAGAGTCCCGTCCCTCCAAGCACAGTGGAGGTCCTTTGCCGCTCAGCTATGTTCCCGAACCCGCTGTCTTGCGCGAGGGCTGTCCCGCATAAAGCGAGGAACGCAAGAAACAGCGCGGTTATCCTCGTCATTCTCATGTTCTTTCTCCCGGTGCCGTACGCAAATCAAGCCACTCACACGCCCGTGCTGTTGGGGTACAACCAGGACGCGACTGGGTCTTGAGTCAATTCGTTGGGGTCAGCGAACGATTAAGTTCCCTCTCGCTTTGACTTATTGAACGAGCGTACGGATCTTGAAACCGCTATCTCACTTCGGCAGCCGCCTTAGGATATTGGCGGCTTTGCACCTGAGCGCGCGGCACCAGGAAGCCTTTTCGGTGAGTCTACTGAAAGCTAGGGCGCCACTTAGTGCTGTGGCGCCTACGGGCGACTATACACGATAGAAATAACGCGTCAATTCCCCGTGCGGGTAGGTTTTTGAGTCAAAGTTGGTGGGGCCGTCATAGAAAAAAGCGGGGCGATCCGAAGATCGCCCCGCTTGTTGATCCTGAGATGATTCCCAGGGTTATTGATTCGCCGTCAAGGTTTCCGGTTGGAGAATCATTCCAATCGGCTCTCCGGGCTTCTTGGCCGCGCGGCGGCGAGGCGCCCGGCGTGCTGGCTTCTTCTCGACCGAAGGAGCCGGCTCCTCAGTCGTGATGACCTGAGGTGTCGCGCCGGAACCGCACTTCTTCATCGCGTCGATGTCAGAAGCGTTGCCGTCCGCCGGCACGATCCAGAATTCAACCCTGCGGTTGAGGTTCGGATCGCCCGAATCGTGCGGACAAGTATCGCCGAAGTTGCGCACCGTTATTCGAGCACTGTCGACGCCCTTCTCGTTGACCAGGTAGTCACGCGCGTTGTTTGCGCGAGTAAGCGATATGCCTACACGCTCAGACGAATCGCGATGACCATCGATCACCAGAGCGTCTCGAGGATTCTGCTGCATTTGCAGCGCGATCTGATCGAGACACGCCTTGTGCTCGTTGTTGATTCTCGCCGAGTTGAACGGGAAGAAGATCGGCCCGCAGGGCGAGATCGGCTTCGGTATCTCGGGCTTGTTAGGTACAACCACTGCTACAGAAGTGGAGCAGCTACCCCCGGGACACGGTTGATCGCACCGAGAACGCGTGGTACCTACGTTCAACGATACGGTCACTGTCCCAGCAGACATGCCGGTCGTGTCGAGGGTGACTTCGGCGCCGGTTGTCGACGAGAGAGTTCCGCCAGTCGTTGACCAGCTAAAGCTCGCTCCATCAGCACCAGTAGCAGTCGCGCTAAACGTAACGCGATCGCCCGAGTTTACCGATGACGAAGAAGCTCTAATGTCGCAGGTAACCGTCGGACACGGTGGCTCGGTTACTTCGAAGCTTGCCGTGCAAGTCGTCTGGCCCGTTGTTACGCAATCACTCGGACAATCAACCGCGGGCACTGTTGCCGTCACGGTCGTCGTTACCGAATACTTGCCACACGCAAGCGTGCCGGTCGCTACATCAACCGAAGCCCCCGTTCCGCTGACCGTGACGGGCCGGCCTTGTCCATCGCTGACCTGCCATCGGTATTCGTAGGTAACCACACTCGATTCATATCCTGGAGTTGTCGGAGTCGTGGTCAGAGTCAGCCGGTCACCCTTGTTGACCGTCGTTCCACTGCTGGCCAGCACGCAGGTCGGCGCGGGCGGCAGCGGACAACGCCGCCGCGTTCCGATCGAAAAGTAGGCGACGAATCCATTGCCTGTCTTCGATTCGAAAGTCTGCGGCGTGGTGCTGAACAGAGGATTGATGATGAAGAACTGCGGCCTGATCGAGCTGGGCTTGATCAAGGTCGTCTTCGACACAAACACCGGCAGCGTTATGTCGTCTTCGTTGTTGAGTTGACGCCGGTAGGCGCCGCCAAACGAAATCGCGCCGTTCTTGAAGAAGAACCGCAGTCCGATGTTCAGGTCTGACGGGTTGTTATCAAACAGGTTCGGAGTTTGATGGGCAACGTAGTGCGTGTGCGCCAATTCGGTGACAAACTCAACGTGCGGATTCAACGCGATCGACATTCCGATGTTCGCCAAAAGCTTATCCGGAAGATCGAGAAGCTTGACATCGTTCACGCTCGGGTCAGTCGTACGAATGTAGCCTATGTTTTCATAGAGCCGGAATCGTTTCCCGCCGCTCTCCTGACCGAACATCAGGATCGGACCAAACTCGTATTCCCCGCTCGTGCGTCCCCGCGCGCGAGCGCTGTCTTTGCTCGAGATTGGTATTTTCAGGTAGCCGCCAAGGGCCATGCTGAACCAATGATGATTCGGATCAATCAGGTTGAATTTAGTTCCGATGTAGACGTCACCCGAACCGTTTGACGATTCGCGCGGCCCAAACACCGCGTTGCCGGAGCTATCGAAGCCCTGAAAATCCAGTTCGCCAAAGAACGGAAGGTCAGGATAGTAGCTGGGCAGGTTGATTGCGATCAGGGGTCCGAGCCCTCTTACCTGTTTGTTCGGATCACCCGCCGGCGAAAAAACGCTATTCGGGAAGCCGATCGGCGTGCCGAAGTGTCCGGGAGGCGGCAAGATTCCGCCTACCAGAGAACCACTGCCCGGGAAGAATGCGGCCGACTTGTCTTTTCCGCCAACTGCCGGTCCGAGCAAGTTGAAGGGATCGCCAAAGAACCGGGACGCGCTCAATTGATATCCGCTCAACAGGAACGGCTGGCGAGATGTTGTGTTCGTCCAGGTGACCCAGTCGATCCACATCTCCCATCGATTGGTGATGCCGATGGTAAAGTTGAACGGTACTTGATTGATGTCTATGTCGCCCGGGTCGCGATCGTAGTTATTCCAAAACAGCGCAAAGTTGAACTCGCCTTTGCACAGCGTGCGAGTTGAAAAGGTGTTGAACAACCCGGTGCCGCCAAGCACCGTTGGTGCTTTTTGCCGCTCCGCGAGGTTGCCATCGTGATGCTCTTGCGCAAGCACGACCCCCGACAGGACGAGAAGCACCGTTACAAGCGTGCTTATCTTTCTAGCCGCTTTCATTAGTTTGCCTCCTGAAGTAGTCATCCACGGAATGCAGTTCGTTTTCAGGATCGCCTCCAAAACTGAGAGAGGTGATTATTGCCTCCCCTTTAGGAACAAAGGGGGCGGGATGTAGCCTTTTGTGAGCGTCCAACCTGGGTCTTCCTGCTGGCCCAGCTTTCTAAGAACTACGAGTCGTTGCAACTGACCCGTCTTTGGGTAATACAGCTATATCTATACTCGCAAACATGTCGTCGGTCAACATAAAAATAACTTTTTTCCAACAGACCTCGCGGTTTAGCGATCACTCTCCATAGCCTCTCGGAATCACATACGCCGGACCGCAAATCATGTCCGCCAGCGAATTCTCACGCATAGATTCCCCTAAGCCGAGTATCGTATGCGACGCGATCGATCGCCAGCATGTAAGCTGCGAGCCTAGTGTTCACCTGATACTTGTCGGCGAAGCCCACAACGTCATTAAAGCTGCTCACCATAATCTCGTGTAGCCGGTTGTTTACAGTCTTCTCATTCCAGAAGAACCCCATGCGGTCTTGCACCCATTCAAAATAACTCACGGTAACGCCGCCGGCATTTGCCAGGATGTCGGGAATAACGAAGATGCTTTTCGCGGATACGATTTCATCGGCGTCGGCCGTCGTCGGGCCATTCGCGCCTTCCGCCAGAATCCGGCACCTTATCCGGTCCGCATTATGTGTCGTTATCTGATTCTCAGTCGCGGCCGGCATCAATATCTCACACTCGAGTTCAAGCAACTCATCATTGGCAATGGGCTCGGCTTCTGTATATCCCTCGACCGTTTTGTTCTCCTTGAGGTAAGCGAGCACGCCCGGCACGTCCAGGCCATTGGGATTGTAAATCGATCCGGTTATATCCGCTATGCCGATCACCTTATAGCCGTCCTGGTGCATCAATAGCGCCGCGGTCCCGCCGACGTTGCCTGCGCCCTGGACAACGACTCTTGTGTCATTCACTCGCAAGCCGAATTTCTTGCACGCCTCGTTGCACACGAAGAGCAATCCCCGGCCGGTCGCTTCCTTTCTTCCGCGTGATCCACCAATCTCGATCGGCTTCCCCGTTACGACAGCCGTGACCGTATGTCTCGCGTGCATGGAATACGTGTCCATCATCCACGCCATCGTTTGCTCATTGGTGTTCATGTCCGGAGCGGGCACGTCTCGTTCAGGCCCAATGAAGTCGAGCAACTCGGCCGTGTAGCGCCTGGTCAATCGCTCAATCTCCGTAGGGCTCATCTCGCGAGGATCGCAGATGATGCCCCCCTTCGCTCCGCCAAATGGAATATTCACCACCGCACATTTCCACGTCATCCACGACGCAAGCGCGCGCACCTCGTCCAGATTTACGTCCGGCGAGTACCTCACGCCACCCTTCGCAGGACCGCGCGCGAAATTGTGCTGGACACGATACGCGGTGAACACCTGGTAGTTCCCGTCATCCATCATCACCGGTATGTAGATCGTTATCTCGCGGTTAGGCCATCGCAGTATCTTGTATATGTTGGGATCGAGGTTGAGCCGGGTGGCGGCTTCATCAAACCGCTGCATCATGGATTCGAAGGGGTTTTCTTCCTTGATTTCCTTGGCATCATCAACAAAGGCGCTTGGCATTGATTTCCTCCCGGGCACGGATATGAATGCGTGGGGTGAGCATTATATGAACGGTGCGAAGCATTTTCGGAGCAGGTTATCAGAGTTCACTTGCGCTTATCACTGAGAGCCGCGATTATATCCGACGTTCGGAACTTCAAGCAATGACCGCAAGAGTCGGCTCGCGTCGAACTCCTGGGTTGATCTGAAAATCGCAAATCCGAGTGCCAGTCCGATGTTTCCTGGTTTATAATCTTGCCAACTTTGGCGGAGGCTTCGAAACAATGAAGCTCGGAATACCTCAAGCCGCAATCGTTATCCTGATCGTCTCTTCGACGACGACGGCGCTTGCTCAAAGCAGCACGCTGCGCGGTAAGGTGCGTTCGACTGAACGCGTGACCGTCAACAACGCGATAGTCGAATTGAGATATAGCGGCGGCGGGATGATCGCCCAAACCGTGACTCGTAACGACGGCGACTTTATCTTTACGGGGCTGACACCCGCCGAGTACGAAGTAGCGGTCACCATCGCCGGATATTACCCGACCGTCGAAATTGCAAGATTCAGCATGCCCGACCGTATGAACTTCTCCGAAGTCTTGAACATCGAGGTGTTGATAAGGCCGAGACAGGACAATGTGCTGGCGGCGCCCGGAACGCATTTCGCACAGGATGTTCCAAAAACGGCGCGCGCGGCTTATGAGCGAGGGATGACACGGCTTCGCGAAGGCAAATCCGACGAAGCCCTCGCCGGGTTCCGCGAGGCTATCGCTGTTTTCGACGATTACTTCGACGCGCAGTTTGCACTTGGCAAGGAGCTGTTCCGAACTGGCAATGACGTCGAGGCGCTTAAGGCGCTTGAACGCGCGCGGCAGATCAACGATCGCCAGGACGCCGTCTACTACTTGTTCGGCCTTGTTATGGTCAAGCAGGGAAAATTCGCGGTCGCAGAGTACGCCTTCCGTGAAGGTACCCGGCTCAACTCAAACAGCCCGGCCTTGCACTTCTATCATGCTCAGACGCTGATCGAGCTTGGAATTCGCGGCAGTGATAAGCAGCAGAGCGCAGCCGATCTGGATTCAGCAAACAAGGAGTTGGATCGCGCCTGGGAGTTGAGCGAAAAGAGGCTTACGGCCGTTCACCTCCAGCGAGCCAGAATTCACCGAAAGCTCGGCGAGCGAGAAGCCGCGGCTCGGGACCTGGAAACCTATCTGAAGGCGGAACCGGACGCCAAGAACGCGGCGGCGATACGCGCGGAAATTACGAAGCTTCGCGAAGCACCCCAGTGATCGATACAACAGAGTTGCGATCCCCTTGCGGCTTTTGTGCAGTCGTCACTATGGGAAGCGTGATTCATAGAGACGTATGGTTCTAACGAGGAGTGCGCTGTAAAGATTCTGGGTACCGGTAAGATCGTTCCACTCAAAGGCAAACGGGGCAGAGTTCGATGCCCTGAAAGGAAGCAAAATCAGTTCATCATAGTGATGACGAGTTCCTGCCTCCAACCTCGGTATTGCCTTTGGCGCTTCCACTGCTGGGGATCGAGCGCCCTCCGCCACAAAGACGCGATCGCCCTCATATGATGAGTAGCGAGATGCGTGGTTCACGCCCACAATCGCGAGCGTTATGGCGGACGGGTTGCGGTTCTTGAATTGTGTCGCCTGATTGCTCAGGTCGTTTATCACGCGATCGATTTGCTTAATCATCGCGGTTGCGATGATCTTGACCTCGACGCCGATTTGAACATTTGCCGTTGGGCCAATTCCCACTGCGAAGCTTGCTTCCTTAACCCCAGGAACCGTTGGCAGTGATTCGCCAAACGTTCCGTCGCCTCTTCTCACCTTGAGTCCAGTGACGCGATTTGTGAGATTGACGACGCATTCCAGATTGTCAATTCGATTTCTTAATAGGGTAGACCGATCGATAGCGTAGAGGTCTTCGTAGACCTGCCTGGCCAATCGGTCCCCTTGAGTGCTGGATCGATGCCGGTAGGCTTGTCCCTCAAATATATTTCGAAATCCATCGAGAAGTCTGAAAGGCATTCCCAGGATCCCTTCTGACTGGTCATATTTCCGAAAAAGAGTTCGCAACCTCAACGTCGGCGCATTCGGGGCCAATGAAAGAACGCTTGTTGGCTTCCGCATTCACATTCTTGATTGCCAGGTCAAAGTACTCCGGGTCGATCTCGTTTCCAATTGAGTTTCGGCCCTCTCTAATAGCAGCGATTGTCGTCGAGCCAGTTCCTAGAAAAGGGTCGAGAACGGTGTCGCCCGCGAACGAAAACATTCGAATCAATCGAGACGCTACTTCGACCGGGAACGGGGCGGGGTGGCCGGCGCGCGTAGAAGCTCCGCGGATATCCGTCCAAATTTGCTGAAACCAAGTTCGCTGCTCTTCCTTTGTAAGCATTGATAGAGCCTTCTGAACATGCCCAGGCTTCCGATATTCGCCGCCCTTGCGGAGGAACAGTATGTACTCGATGTCGTTTTTGATCACACCGTTTGGCTGATACGGTTTGCCGTAGTAGCCGCTGCCGTTTCCAATTGTTTCCGTGGTGCCGTTCGCAATTTTGTACCAGATAATCGGCGCGAGATTATCGAGACCGAAGTTGCGCGCTCTTACCTGTATGTCTGAGTGGAGTGGTGCAACCCAATGGCGGCCTTTGTTCTTTCGTCTTGGTATGCAGACGTCGCCGACCACGCAGGAAACACGCCCGCCAGGCACAAGCACCCGCGCGCATTCCCGCCAGACATTGTCTAGCTCGGATAGGAACCGTTCGTAGTCCGCGATGTGACCAAGCTGGTCAGCGTGTTCGTTGTAGCCCTTAAGATTCCAGTATGGTGGCGATGTTACTATGAGGTGAATTGAGGAATCTGCTATCCAGGAGAGATCTCGAGCGTCCCCGAGGTGAAGCTTGTGAGCGGTCCGATTGTATGGCTTGGGCCACTGCTCTGTCCTCAAGCGAACATTCTCGGCAAGGAGTTCCCGAAGAGCTTCGGACGTATTGTCGTTTGGAGCACCATCGTGTCTATGGGCCACCGCCAATTTTTCAGGTTCGAGCTCAATTTGCTTCTGGATTAGATTAGTCATAGGGCTTCACGGACTGAACAGTTAGAGTCTTGATACTACATTCTGCCCGAAGTATCAACGGCAGCGGATCAACTGTCGGCTCATCGTATCCAAAGACTCAAAGGTTCGATAGAAACTCGCGCACGACCTCTCTCACGTCTCGCTTCTCGGCGTCGATCGCGTAGTTCAACTTTCGCATTTGCTCGTTGGTAATCTTTCCCGCAAGGCGATTGATGGCCCCAGCGAGCTGCGGATATCGCTCCAACGTCTCACGGCGCACCAGGGGCGCCGCTTCATAAGGCGGAAAGTAGCTGCGGTCGTCTTCGAGTTGAAACAGCCCAAGCTTGTCGATCAAACCATCGGTAGAGTTACCGGCAATCAAATCAACCTGTCCGCCGGCTAGCGCTTGATAGCTGAGCGACAAATCCATCTCGCGTGGCGGCTCCGAGAACTTGAGTCCGTATGTCCGAGCGAAGCCTGGATAACCGTCTTGTCGCGACATGAAATCCTGACCGAAACCCGCTCGCCACCCGGATGCATATCGGGACGCATCAGAGATCGTCTTGAGATTCAGCCGGCGGGCTTCGACGCCACGCACCAGGATCGCAAACGTGTTATTGAAGCCGAGCGGCTCGAGCCATTCGACATTGAACTGCGATTCGTAGTCGCGCTTCACCTGATCGTACACTTCGCGCGGGTCGCTTATCGGTTTGTGCTTAAGGATCGCCGTGAACGCGGTGCCGGTGTACTCGACGTACATATCGATTTGGCCGGCGAGCAATTCGCGATGACACAGATCGCCGCTCAATTCGGCAGCCCGGTCCACTTTGATATCGGTGTTCGCTTCAATCTCCTGCGCCACCAACTCGGCAAGGATTCGTGACTCGGTGAAATCCTTTGACCCGATGATCACCCGCCGCCCGCCGCCGGATAACGCGCCGCTGACGAACGAGTAAGCCACCGCAGCAACAACGACGGCGGCGCCCAGACCCAGAAGCCATTTCCGGGCCGCTCCCACGCGAACGGTCCCAGGCGAAAGCACGCGTTCGATCCAGCCAAGCGCGAAATCGGCTCCCAGAGCCATTATCGCGGCGGGCACCGCACCCGCGAGAATCAGCGTCCGATCTACGGTTCGCAGTCCGCGAAAGATGTATGTGCCCAAACCGCCCGCCCCGATCGCCGCCGCAATCGTCGCCGTTCCAACCGAAATCACCGTAGCTACTCGCACGCCAGCAACGATGATGTTCAACGCCAGCGGAAGCTCGACTTGAGTCAACACCTGCCAGTCAGTCATACCCATCCCGCGCGCAGCCTCGCGCACCGCCGGGTCGACTCCGTTGATTCCGGTGAATGTGTTTCGAATGATGGGAAGCAGCGAATACAGGAACAAGGCGATGATCGCCGGCAAACGCCCGATTCCGTATGAGCCGAGGATTGGAATGAGAAAACCGAACAACGCGAGGCTCGGAATCGTCTGAAGCACGTTCGCAATCGCGAGCACTGGTTTTGCGAGCGAGGCCTTGCGAGTCAACACGACGCCGACCGGTATCCCGACAATGGCAGCCGCGCCCGTCGCCACCAGCACAAGCAGAAGGTGCTCGAGGGTAAGCTGCAGCACCTCGCTGCGATTTCGAATGAGGAAGTCGATCAGGTTCATTCTTGAGTTCGACGCGGCTTGTAAGGGCGTCCCTCCTTAGCCGCCCGTCGATACCTTATTGAGGTCCGCGCTAATGCTGCCAACTGAGGGGCGGCCACGGAGGGCCGCCCTTACAAGCTCATTACTTCAAAGATTCATTGAACGCTTTCGCTTCCGGGTCGTCCGACTCAGCGAACTCTTTCGGAGTCGCAAGGACCACCAGGCGTCCGTCCTTGAACAAACCGATCCGCGAGGCGAGCAGGAAAGCCTCTCGAATATCGTGTGTAACAAATACTATCGATTTATTGAGTCTCTTTGAGAGCGCCGCAAACTCACGCTGAAGCTCGGCTCGCGTCAGTGGATCGAGCGCGCCGAATGGTTCGTCCATCAACACAATCGGCGGGTCCGCGGCGAGCGCTCGCGCTACTCCGATTCGTTGACGCTGGCCGCCCGACAACTCGCGCGGATAACGATTCGCAAACACATCGGCGTCGAGTCCTACCAGATCGAGCAATTCTCGCACACGCGCGCGCGTTTTTTCCTCGGGCCATCCTTTTAGTCGCGGCACCAGCGCGATGTTTCGCTCGACGGTGAAATGCGGAAACAAGCCGCTCTCCTGGATCACGTAGCCTATTCGCCGGCGCAGCTCGATTGCGTCCCACTCGCGGCTGGGCTTGCCCTCAACCAGAATCTCGCCGCTGGTCGGTTCGAGGAGGCGATTGATCAACTTGAGCGTGGTTGTCTTTCCGGAACCGCTGCGCCCCAACAGTACAAGCGTTTCGCCGCGTGCGACTTCGAAGCGCACGTGCTCGACAAGAGCCCGCCCACTTTTGACTGTTAGCGAGACGTCGCGAAATTGAATTACCGGTTCGCTTGGGGTTTGAGAAGCTTGATCCGCGAGGCTGCTCACATTTGATCCAGTTTAGTCCTGACCATCCGCAACAAACAGATTGAAACTGAACAGACGCGCTCGGTCGAACCACGTCTTCGCAGGCACGAAGCCTGTTTCGCGCGCCAATCCCGCCAGTTGCTCGAGATCAAACTTGTGGGAGTTCTCGGTGTGTATCCCTTCGCCTCTTTCGAAACTGACTTCGAGATCGATCGCGCGAACGCGCACAAGCTGCGGCGCCTGACTGATCAGTCTTATTTCGATTCGGCCGAGTTCTTCATTGTAGGCCGCGTTGTGGTGAAACTTCCTCACATCGAAGTCTGCGTCCAACTCGCGATTGATTCGCGAGAGCAGATTGAGATTGAACGCCGCGGTGACACCAATCGAATCGTCATAGGCTGGCAAGAGGATTTCTGGCGACTTCTTGAGATCGGCTCCAAGCAGCAACGCATCTCCGGGATGAAGCAGCCGGCGAACCGCTCGCAGGAACTCTCGCGATTCGTCGCGGCCGAAGTTGCCGAGATTCGATCCGAGAAACAAAGCAACGGTTCGCCGTTTCGGGTCGGCCGGCATCGATCCTGCCAGTGCTTCAAGCGCCGTAAAATAATCGGCCGCGAAAGCCGTTATGCGAAGCCCCGGGTGAAGCCGCAAGAGCCGTTGGCTCGACAGCTCGAGGCTCGATTCCGAAATGTCTACGGGAAGGTAATGAAGCTCGGGCTGATTTGCCAGCAGCGCATCGATCAGGTAACGAGTCTTCTCCGCGCTGCCGCTTCCGAGTTCGAGCAGCCTGACTGGTCCGGCAATTGACGCGACTATCTCGCGCGCATTGTCGCGGAGTATCTCACTCTCGGATCGCGTGAGGTAATACTCGGGCAGTGCACAGATCGCCTCGAACAGCCGCGATCCCAACTCGTCATAAAAGTATTTCGGCAGCAGCCGCTTGGGCTGCCGCGTCAGGCCTTCGCGAACGTCGCTCGCAAGGCTGCTCGAATCTGCGCTCGGAGTGAGACGCTCAATTCTCAATCGATCATCTGAGCGCAAGCGGCTCTGTGAAAGCATTCTGATCTCCTTCTTCGAGCCCGCGCGCGGGACGTCCAATACTCGGCGCTCAGCAATGCTACATGACAATAGCCTCAACCGCCAACTCGGAATGCCGAAAGGCCGAAATGTGTAGTTTGCATTTCTGTTGCAGATTTAATCGCGGGTCAGGTCCTCTCACGATGAAAGACCGGAAACGTGTGGATGGTTTGGAAACCGCAGGATTCGTATAAGTGAAGCGCGGAAGTGTTTGCGGTTGTGACCGCGAGGGTGATCGACTTGAAACCCATCCGTCGAAACTCCGCAAGTGCGCTTGCGATCAGCCTGCGGCCGATGCCCCTTCCCTGATGCGCGGGGTGAACCGAGATCTGCCCGATGTGGCCGACGCCCTTTGAAACTCGCGAAGCGATCAGGGCGCCGATCATGCTTTCCGAGCGGCGCAGCGCAACGCGCGACACTTGCGGAAGGAAATCGCCGCACCAAATGTGGTCGGTCAGAATCGTAAGCAGCTCGGCACATCCCTCCTCGGTTCGATATTGACTGTTGATCCGGCTGTCGTGCGTGGCCCGGTAAGAGCGGTGAATGACGCGCGTAGCCCGCGAAAAGTCGGTGGCTTGCCAGGCCCGAATCGAAACGACGGATTCGTCAGACGCCGCGTCCCCGGTTTTGCTCGACAATTGCTCGCCAAGCTCTACCAGCATGTAGTTGCGCTCGAGTCGTTCGAACCCGCGACTCTGAAAGACAGCATCGGCGTCGAAAGTTTCGATCCCCACGTACTGGCTCTCGATTCGCCGTACGCGAGCCATTGCGTCGAGTTGATCGCATACCGCCGACGCGAGCTCCCGGTCGATGCCGTTGCCTCTAAAGTTCTTTGAGACATAAATATCACCGATCGAGCACCGGCGGCCCTCAACCAGATAGTACGCGAATCCGACAGTTGCCCCCGCGATGGCCGCGACAAATCCCGAGAGCTGCCGCTGCCGCGCGACGTCGCGAATCAACCTGCTCGCGCCCGTGTAATCCCACCTCAGCAACTCCAGCCATTCGACGCATTCCTCATCGAACAGCTTCTCGAGGTTTGTTAGATCGGCGTCCGCAAGCGGAACAAGTTTTATTTCAGAATTGAGAAGGACCGCGCTCGCCATGATGGTTTAGCCGCCAGGGAGAAGCATTTCTTTGCCAACTGTGGATTGTGATGTCGAAACGAAAGTGATACGTCGTCGACGATTGCTCAACTGCGCATCGTGCGCTCAGCGTCCTCGAACCCCGAGTCTGTGCGCTTGATTATCATCAGCGTCATGTCATCAACGGGGGCGGTAGTACCCACGAATCGGGACAACGCCTCATCGATTCGATCGCGAATGCCCGATGCGGACCGGCCGGCGTTGTTCTTAACTACCTCGATCAACCGTTCCTCTTCGAACTCTTCCTCACGCTCGTTGACGGATTCCGTTATTCCGTCGCTGTAGATCACCAGCACATCTCCCGGCGCGAAAGTCACAATCGCCTGCTCGTACGCGACCCCCTGCATCATTCCTATCGGGAGTCCTCCCGTATCCAGCCTTTCGAGGTCGCCGTTTTGCCTTACCATCATTGGCGGATTGTGCCCGCCGTTGGAATACGCCAGCGTTCCCGTTTCAGGATCGAGCTCCGCATAGAACAACGTCAGAAATTTGTTGGGCGGCGAGTTCTCGAATATGTATTGATTGATCTCGCCCATGACTTCGCTGATTGTCGAGCGGGCTTGTGATTGCGCTCGCACGGCCGCGTGCAATGACGACATCAAAAGCGCGGCGCCGGTCCCTTTTCCCGAGACATCGCCCACCGCAACGACCAGCCGGTTATCGCGCTTGCGTTGAATAAAGTCGTAATAGTCGCCGCCGATCTCGCGGCACGGGAACGATACGCCGGTCATGTCCCAACCCTCGAGCCTTGGCGGCGCGAATGGCTGCAATCGCATCTGGATTTCGGACGCGACCTTTAATTCCTCTTCCATCCGGCGCTTTTCCAATCGTTCGTCGAGGAGCCGCTCGTTCTCGATCTTGATTGAAGCGACTGACGCGATCGTGGTCAGCACTTTCAGATCTTCTTCCTGAAAACGATTATTGAACGGGTTGTCAACGTAGATCATTCCAAATATCTCTTCACCCGATGCAAGCGGCACCGCCATCACCGATCTGATCTGGCTGAGCACGACCGAATGTTGAGACTGAAATCGCGGATCGCTCATCGCGTCCGACGTCAGCACCGACGCTCCTTCGCTGAGAACCTTGTTGGTTATCGATCTGCTCAATTGCACTTGCGAAGCGGCGGGCAGCGCGGCTTCGTTTACGCCGCGCGCGATCTTGCAATTCAGATCCTCGCCTTCCTTGAGGAAGAGAAATCCCCGCTCGGCCGGGATCGCCTGAAACACGATGTCGATAGTCATCTTCAGCGTATCCTCGAGCGTTGTGCGCGGCAGGAGCGCGATGCCGACCTGCGAAACGATGCTGAGTAGATCGCGGCTCGGAGCTGCCGGCTGCAGGGCTGGCCGCGCGCCGGATGACACGCGCGATGATTCTCCCGACATCGATCCGGATCTGATCGAGGAGATCAAATCGTTTGTCGAGCGCGAGGGAATCGGTGACGTTATCGTATCCGCGGGAAGCGATTGGGCCGCCGGACCCGCAAGATAAACGGTTGCGCCCGACAACATATCCTGTTGGTCCGAAGCGTATTCGATCTCGGTTTCGCCAATCCGCACCTGGTCGCCCACGTGAAGCTGCAGCGAGCCGTTGACACGCTTTCCGTTGACGAATGTCCCGTTGGCGCTTCCATTGTCCACCAGCATGACCGTGTCGTTTTCGCGCTTGATTTCGGCGTGAAGCCGCGAAGCAAACGGATCGCTTATGCAGATATCGTTGCGTGAGGAGCGGCCGATCGTCAGCTTCAGCCGGTCGAGCTTGACGGTGGATGGTTCGTAGTCTTTGGGTCTGATGACGAATGTAGACATAGTTAAGAATCAGATACGTGAAACGTGAAACGTGATGCGTGAACCGTGAAACGTGATGCATGAAACGAGATGTAATTCTCAACAGCTCTCACTGCTCTCGTTGCCAACGTTGCACGCATCACTTTTCACGCATCACGTTTCACTCATCATTTCGACATTACCACTATAGTGCGAGCGAGTTTGTCGTGCCAGCCTTGTTGTTGGGGATCCCACAGCATCCAGAGAAAGCCAAGAAAACACGCAGCCATCGATAACGGATACCCGACGAGGTGCCGTAACGCCGCTTCCTTCAGCGTGAACGGCGCGCCGTCAACTCGAATAATGTATATTCCAAGAATTCGCATTCCCGCAGTTTGTCCGCCCGTCCCCGCCAGTACCACAAAATTCAGCACCACGAGCAGCAAAGTCAAACCCGCCACCATAAACAAATCGCTGTTCGACCCTACCACCGAACGGCGGCTTGCGGCAGTCACCGCGAATGTGAATAACATAATCGCGATCAGCGTAATCAGAAAATCAAACATCCACGCGCCATAACGCAGCCCGAATCCCGCTTGCTCGGACGCGCCTATGATCGCGTGAGTAGGAGGAGCATACCTGCGTCCCGCCACGCGAGCCGCGCCGTTGGATCGCGCTGACGTTGACAATGTTCGCGGGCGCGCATCGACTCGCGCGGCTCCGCTTCGTTCAACCGTCGCGGTGCGCTCAATAGTTCGGTTGAGTCTGGCCGCGTCTGGCGCGCTCGATGGGCTCGCGACGTCTAAGGCGGGCCTTGCCGGCCGCGCGCGAGAAGATTCAATCGCCCTGTCGGCGCCCGAGCCGGCTGAGTCGTGGCGTTCCGGTCTGGACTTGCCGCATTGCGGGCAGAACTTCGATCGCGGATTCAGTTGTTTGCCGCAGTACGGGCAGAACTTGGTCATAACACTACGCCAGCATGAATTTCAAAACGGTTCCGCCCAGCTTTAACTCGTCTCCGGCTGACAACACGCGCGGCGACTTGGCATTGAGCCGGATCGAGCCGCCGGTTACCGAGTTGACGATCGTACCATTCACCGATCCCAGGTCTTCGATCAGGAACTGCTCACCTTGCCGGTAGATCCTCGCGTGCTTGCGCGACACCTTTGTTTCCAGATCGTACATCGTCAAGTCAACTTCCGGAAAAATACCGGTATGCGGATCGGTCCTGCCAATCAGCACGCTCTCCTTATCGATCGCGAAATGCTGGGCCATGTCGCTCGTACCCACAACGACAAGTTGAGCCGTAATTCGTCCGGCGCCGGTTGCACCTTCGTAGCCGCCGACACGCGCTCCGCTTCCGGGCATCGGCTGGCGTGATCCGCAGTGCGCACAGAAAACATCATCGGACCCAATCTGCTCGCCGCAATGACCACAGAAGACCCACTCCATCGCCGGGACGGCCGAGGAAGCGGAAGCCCCAATGCCCGCCGGAGGCTCCGCGTTGTTAATCGGGTTTTGCGGGATGGAAGACGCGGACGGACGGCCAGTGCCTCGGAACGGCCGCGACGATTGAGCCGGCGGGTGAGCGGACAGGTACGCGCTATGAGCTTCGAGCGCGCGCATGAATTCGAGCGCCGATGCGTGGCGGTCCTCAGGCTTGTGCGTAACCGCTCTGATCAGGATGCGCTCCATTTCGGGCGTTATGCTCGGGTTGATCTGACAAGGCCGCGGGTTCTTGCTGAAATCAAATATCAGCAACGGGTTGTCCTGCGGATCCGACCCTGTGAGCATATGGAACATCGTTGCGCCCAATGAATAAATGTCGGAGCGCGGCTCGACCTTGCCCGCAAACAACTCGGGTGGTGCGTAGCCCATCGTACCGATCGCGGTGACGCCTTTTTCCGTAGGCCTTACGATTCTCGCGATGCCGAAATCGACAAGCATCACTCGCAGGTTCTTGTCGTCGATCATCAGATTGGCGGGCTTGAGGTCGCGATAGATGATCGGCGGCCGCTGCGAATGAATGTAGTGAAGCACGTCGCAGATTTGGATCGCCCACTTGCTAACCGTAGGTTCGTCGACGATGCCGCCCCGAGCGCGCATCTGCTCTGCCAGATCGCCGCCGCCAATCCAGCGCATAACCAGGTAGTACCGGCCGCCTTCAATGAAGTAATCAAAGACCGTAGGGATCGAGGGATGATCGAGCTGAGCGAGCACCTCGGCTTCGCGCTTAAAGTCCTCGACTGCTTTCGCTCGCTGGGCCTGATCGGCGAACATCTCGATCATTTCTTTGACGGCGCACAGCCGGTCGGCCAGCCGCTTGTCGCGCGCCTGATAGACGGAGCCCATCCCGCCGCCGCCCACGCGAGTGACGATCGAATACCGGTCCAGCAGCAGAGTCCCCGGCTCGAGCTGCTGGCTGCCTGGCTGCTTTGATTTCTTCAAATCAGGCATGCGATCCTCAATGCGTCCACTACGCGCTTCGATAACAACTGGCGGAGGCGGATCGGGCGTCGGGTCCTGCTTCGCTCCGCACACACCACAGAACGGCTCTCCCGGCTTCAAATGACCGCCGCAATCAGGACAAAACATAAAACCTGGTCTTTGGTTTCTGGTCTCTGGTTTCTTGTTGCGGATGATTGAAACTTCATCGCGACCTGAATTCAAACCAGAAACTAGAAACCAGAAACCAGAAACTACTCACTTGAGAATCTGAAACTTCAAAAAGGTTTTGCCGACTATGATCTCATCGCCATTCTGAAGCATATGGCGCTTGCCCGGCAGAAGCCTTCTCCCTCGATTCACGAACGTGCCGTTCGTCGAACCCAGGTCCTCGATAAAATACTGGCCGTTGTGATTGACGATTCGCGCGTGACGCCTCGATACCTTGGCCTCCGCATCGTCTTCATCCAGGTCCACATCCGGGAATATTCCGCTGTCGGCGTCCCACCGGCCGATGTTGATCTCGATGCCGCTAACCTGAAACTCTTTGCCAACCCTCCCGCCGCGCTCGATTGTCAGCTTTGCCAGCAAACGCACGTTCGGGGGATTGGCGGCTCCATCAGAATCCAATTCACCCGTCTGCGGCGGCGACGAAAGCGCGTATGTCTGTGACGAAGGCACGGGCCTGGGACGCTTCTCGTTCGCCGGGAACGCGGGGCTTGACCGCTCGTTCGTCATGCTGCTGCGCCGCGGATTGGCATTGCTCGGCCGCGCTTCCGGCGCGGGCTTGCGTTCGCGTGCCGGCATTGCCGGCTTCGGTATGCTGGTCGAAGTAGTAAACGATGGCGGCGCCGGCAACGGACCATCCATCGTATTGGAAGCGACAGGTTCACTCTCGACCGCGCTGGGCGGCTGATAGATCGGGACCGCGTCGTGTTTGCGAGGAGCCGGCCGCGACACTTCGCCCAGCTTCATACCGCATTCGTCGCAGTAATCGCTGCCGTCTACATTGTTAGTCCCACAGTTGTCGCACCTGATCATGGGTTCTCCACCCGCGGTCTCGTTCAGAGGCCTCAACCCGCCCCCGGATTATAGTTTAGTCCGTAGTCTGTTGTCAGTAGTCAGTTGAAAAGGAGTCAGTAGTCCGTGGTCCGTAGTCCGTAGCTTGGGAGTCAACTCACTAACTGAGATTGCGAAGCTACGGACTACTGACTACGGACTACGGACTCCTTTTCATCGCCTCAATCAATATCGCCGCGACCTCCGGGCGTGAGAATTCCCGCGGAGGCATCTCGCCTCGCGACAACATCTCGCGCACTTTGGTTCCGGATAATGTGACGTGCTCCGCTGAATCATGAGGGCACGTCTTGTTCGAAGCCATCGCATCACATCGCCCGCAATAGAACGAGTGATCAAAAAACATCGGCGTCACCGCAAGTTGCTCGGCGTCGAATTCGTTGAAGATGTAATGCGCGTCGTATGTCCCATAAAAGTTGCCCACGCCTGCGTGATCGCGGCCCACGATGAAATGAGTGCAGCCATAATTCTTGCGAATGATTGCATGAAAGACAGCCTCGCGAGGGCCCGCGTAACGCATCGCCGCCGGATTCACCGCAAGCACGGTCCGCGTTCGAGGGAAATAATGCTCGAGCATCGCTTCATAACATTGCATCCGAACCTCGGCTGATATGTCGTCTGATTTCGTCTCGCCCACCAGCGGGTGCAACAGCAGCCCGTCTACTGTTTCGAGCGCGCACTTGATGATGTATTCGTGAGCCCGATGAATCGGGTTGCGAGTCTGAAACGCGACGACCCGCCGCCAGCCTTTTTTCTTGAAGGCTTCCCGAGTTTGGCTCGGGTCCAGTCGATAATTCGTAAAGGCCGGGTTTCGTGGCCGGCTCAGCAAACTGATCGGGCCTCCTAACAGCCAGTCGCCCTGGTCATTCAACGCGCGCACGCCGGGATGCGAAGTGTCCGTCGTCAGATAAACGCGTTCGGCCTCGCGCTGCTTGTCGTAGCGAAACTTCTGCTCGAGGTGCAACACGCCCAGCAGATGATCGTCTCCCGAATAAAGTGCAACGTCATTACCCTCTCCGAGCTTGCCAGCCAGTTCATCCGAAGCCGAGAGCGTGACCGGGATCGTCCACGGCAGGCCCGATGCGAGGTGCATGTTGCCGCGCACCGCAACGTAGTCGGCTTCGCGCATAAAACCTTCCAGCGGACTGAACGCGCCGTTGGCGATCATTTCCAAATCCGAAACTTCGCGAGGCCGCAACTCGATGCGCGGCATCGACGGCACTCGCTCGAGAAGCGTTTCTCGCTCGACCCCGGTCAACTCGCGATTGACCAGGCTGCCGCCGTGTGCAGGTATCGTTTCCATGAAGCTCTATCCTCGATTGATATGAAAAATAAGGGCAAGCCTCGAACATACGCGCCGCATTGGGGGCTGTCAACGCAGCGATTCTTCGCCATCAAAACGCAGTTTCTTTTGGGCTTCCGAGAAACGGTCAGGCTCATTGCGGAACGGCAATGCTCTTGTTGCGGGCCAGCTCGCCGGCTACTCGGGTGATCGTCGCAAGCACTTCTTGTGTCGTTATCGTCATCAGGCAATCGTGATGACCGCACGCGTGAACACTGGCATCGCCTTCGAGCCTGAAGCAAGGACTGCACGGCAAGTCGTGCCTGATGACCGTGTGCTGATCGCCAAGCGGAGCCGTCCGGCGAATATCGGTCGGGCCGTAGATCGCAATGACCGGCGTTCCCACGGCAACCGCCGCGTGCATCAATCCGCTGTCGTTGCACACAAGCAAATCGCATTGCTCGATCAATGCCGCAACCTGCTTGACCGAGGTCTTGCCCGCGGCAATTGTGACCCGGTGCTCGAGTCCCCGCGCGACTTCGCGAATCATCGCCTCTTCATTCGGCGATCCGAAAAGCACGATGCGCGAGTCGGGCCTGTCACCGGCGACTCTCTCGATCACTTCGCGGTAGCGCTCGATCGGCCACTGCTTCCAGCGCATGTTGATCGAAGTGCCGGGTTGAAATCCGATGAGCCGGTGACCCGCGCCGCTATGCTCGTCGAGGAAACGTCTTGCGAACGTTCGATCCTCATCAGTCAGGTGTATCACCGTGCGAGCTTCGCTTTCGGGAATCCGATTCGCTCCCACGGCAGCCATAAGCTCGACGTACCGGCCAATCTCGTGCTGATCCTCTTTCATGACAACCGGCAGATTGAACGCGAAGCTGTAGCGGCTGAAGCGATGCGACCAGCCGGGGCTCGTCACGTGTCCCAACCTGAACGGCGCGCCGCTCGCGGCCACCAGCAACGCAAGCGGCCACGAATGGCTGTGGAATTCGTTGATCGTCAGATCGTAATTTGTCTCGCGAATCTCTTTTGCTCGATTCAGCCACGCACGGACGCCCGCCTTATAGGGAACGTTGTAGATGTGATCAAACAACCCCGCGCCCGCGAGCACCTCTTCGCAACCGGTGTTATTTCCTACCTGAAGATCTATTCGAGCCGCGGGGTAGCGCTCACGCAGGAGGCCGAGCGCCGGAGTGAACATTATGAAGTTGCCGAGCCCGTGATAAGCGAAGACCAGTATGCGAGTGATTCGTTCAGGCGCGAACTCAAGTTGTGGAAGGCTCGCGAGATAAACCTTCAGAAGGGATTCCGCCGGGAGTCTGATTGCTTCTTTGAGTACGTGTCGTAGTCCCATGCGTGCCGCCGCGTCCTCGAGCTTGCGATTGGTCGTTGAACTCTCTTCGGCGTCCTTTGAGTAACACCTCACTTCAGTGAGGTGACCGGGTGCTGGTTTCTTGCTCGAACTGTTTTAACAGTTTCCCTTGTGCTCACGGGGCGAGAAAACCGTTGAAAGCTGGGTGTTAAGCAATCACCCGATGTACCCGAGCTGCTTCAGTCGTTCGAGCACGTCCGCGTTTTCTTCAGGAGTGAATTCCAGCTCGCTGCTCTGTTCGACGTTGCCGTTTGCGCTCAACCGAATTGTGTGGTCGTGCAGGTACTCGTCCGAAATCATATCCGTCAGCACTCGCCCGTCCATATCATCGGGCACGCTCTGATCGAGCAGATATAGCAACGTCGGAGTAACATCGTAGATCGTCGCCGAATCGATCGCGCAGCCCTGCTTCACTCCTTCGCCGCGCGCGATCAATACGCCTTCCATTCGATGACACCCCGAGATCCCGAACGCATCAACCATGAACTTGTTCGAAGTGAAGTCCGCGTTTCCCAACGGCAGATGACGCATATCGGCGGGCAGGAAAGAGATGTCCGGCGCTTGATCGACCAACGGGCCGTTGTAAATCTCCTCGCGGCGAAACACCGGACCGACCCACGTCTCGCCTGACATCGGGTCTTTCAGCGCACGCAGTCGAGTGATGATCGATTCGCAAACCTCCCCGTATTCACACTCATCGACTGAGCCGTTCGGCTCGCGGCCTTTGAGGTTCACGTACAACTGCCCGTAGTTGCCTTTCGAGAAGGCAGTCGTGCGGCTCCAGTCCACGTCGTCGAACGACAAGAAGAACGTGCTGAGAAGCTTCGACGCGCCCGGTTGATTGCTGACGCCGCGAGCGGGACGCAAAGGGCCAAGCGGAAGCGACTTCACAATCTTGAACGCAAGCTCAGGCGTCAGTCCGAGCTTGAACATCGCTTCCTTCAATCGAGTGCGCGCATCGCTCTTGAGTTTCAAAAAGCCTTCGCGAAGAAGCCAGATGTTCAGCGAGCAATATTTGTGCACCGGCCCGAAGCCGTGATCCGAAGCGATCAACACCAACGGATCGGCTCCCGCCAATTCGATCAAACGCCCGACAACCTCATCGACGCGTTTGAAGTAAGCATAAACACGTTCGCGATGCGCATCGGCTTCCTGCTTGTTGTGACGCGGATGCTGATCGTCGATGATGTGCCAAAGCTCGTGTTGGATTCGATCGGTTCCCCAGAAGTATTGAAAGAACGCGTCCCATTCGTAGCGGGTCATCAGGTACTCGGTGACCTTCGCTTTGTATTCGAGCTCATCGAACAATTCATCGAGCACCGCGTCTACGTTGCCTTCCGAATACGTCTGAGACAGATGCAAACGATAGCTTCCAAACTGGCTTTCAATCTCTTCAAGCAACGAAGTTGGAAAGGTGAAATCTCTCCGGCCCTTCGGAGACATGAAGTCAGCGATCAATAATCCGTTCACCGGGCGCGGAGGATAAGTGCAGGGAAAGTTATGAACGATGACTCGCTTGCCGGCGTCTCCGAGCAGATCCCAGATCGCTCGCCCCTGACGAAACGAAGCGTTGACCGCGAGTTCGCGTTTCGAGTGCTGGTCTCGCCTGACGAATTCAAAGATCCCGTGCTTGCCCGGGTTCTTGCCGGTCATAAAAGAAGACCACGCGACGGCGGTGATTGGAGGAAAAGTAGTTTCGAGATTCCCTCTCGCGCCGCCTTCGATCAAGCGGGCGATGTAAGGAAGGAATTGCTTGTCGATCAGCTTATCGAGCACATCGAACGAAGCGCCATCGAGTCCAATCACAAGGAGTTTGTTGCTCATAGATTAGTCTGAACCGAGCAATGAATATACGTTGGCGAGGTATGGTTCTACAACTAATGCCGGCTTTGAGCCGGAACGTCGCCGCTGATCGGTTAAGCAACCGCGCAGAAAGTTTTCATCCGATCGAGTCGGATATTCAATTCTGCTGACACTTGTGGTTTAATAGAAGCGCAAAGGGGAGCCACTACGAAGTGAGCGCTAAAGCAAAACCAAAGCAACTGCGTGCCCGTCCCGATGATCTGGAAGTGCTCGACGACGCGAAGCCGACGAGGGGGCGCAAGACGGTACAAGCTAAAGCAGCCGGCCTGGAATCTAAGCCAACCGACAATGGCAAGAGCCCGCGCCGACGTAATCCCGCCAAGAAAACCAAAAGGCAGAAGACCGCTGACGAACTGATGATGGAGGTCTGGCAGTACACCTGGGAAAACCGTCACAGGAGACTGACAAAACCCTAGTGACTTCCGTCGTATTCGACACAAACATCTGGATCGCTTATCAGCCGCATACGATTCTTCGCGGCTTTCACATGGCTGTCGTAGTTTTTCAAGAACGGAGCCCGCGTCGTCGGCTCATCTTCAGAACCGCACCTCGCGGACTCAAATCAATCTTCTCGGCGTCACCGTGATTTCAAGCGTCTGCTCTCCCCGGCGCACGGAAAGTTTGCGCGGCGTAGGCTTCTCGAACAATTCATGGAGAATCGTAAGATTCAGTTCAGCCGCCCGGCGCCCGTCAACCGACATCACAATGTCCCCCTCTTTGAGCCCGGCTTCGGCCGCGGGAGAATCTTCCAAAAGTTCTGTTATCCGAAACATCCTGTAATCTGACCCCTCGGCGACTATGGCCACCCCTGGTGAAGCCGGCCCGATCGGATTCTTGAAACTCGCGTTGGGCTCAAGGATCATTCGCTCGCGGCCATAATCCAGAAAGATTTTGAACTTGGATAATATCTGGTAGCCAATGTTGCCGTGAGATTGCGAGTTGGCAAAAGCCCCGCCTCTGTCTTCCGAGAACGCGGTGACCGGCTCATCGATCTGGATTTTTCCAATCTTCAACGCTCGCAGCCGTCCTACTCGAGCCGCGACCTTGCCTCCCGCGCCGCCCGCACCAATCAACTTGATCGTCTTTGGCACCGCCGCCACCAGATTCTCCTGCTCGACGAACGGCCGGTTGAGCATCAGCGAGCCTCCCGATCCAACATCGATCACAAACTTTCCCTTGAGCGGTTGCCGGCCCGGCGGCGTGATCTCCGCGGGAATTGTAGGATGGCCTCCGTTGATGAAACTCACATGAAGGATTTCGCCCGCGCCGGAATAAACAAACTTCTCCTTGTCGTGCAGCCGCATGACGCGAGCTTCGTAGTCGATCTCGACGACAAACTCCTTTATGAAATCCGCTCCGATGATGCCGTCAATATCGTGGCCGAACTTCGGCGCCATGCCGGTGAGAGGAAGCGTTAACGCGACGGGCTGCGGGTGTCCCACAACGCCAACAACACTGAGCGAAGCGTCACGGACATACGAGCCTTTCAGTGAACCCTCACCCGCGCCTCCGACATTAATCTCACCCTGAAGATTCAGTCCGAGCGCGCGGGCTCGCGCGGAATCAACGATGGCGACCTTGTCTCCGGTATCGAATATGAACCAGAGCCGAGCCGAGTTGTTGATGCTGACTTTAATCAGGATGTGCCGGTTGGCGATCTCGAATGGAATGACCACAGGCTCGGCGGCTGTTTGCGCAGCCGCTACGAATTGGTAGAAAGCCTGCGGGACGATGAAAGTCACAACAAGGAGCAGAGTAGTTAGCCTTCGATTCTTCATAGCGGTTTCCTAAACGTCACGCGTCAAACTTGAGATCGTGAAAGAACATTCTTTGTATTGGTCTCTTTCGACAGAGAGGCACACTTGCCGGTGAAGAACGCGCGAGCCGCCCAGCTTGTTCCAACAATTGAGAATTACTCTGTTTGCTTGCGGCCGGCATTGCGCGCCCTGTTCAAGCTGTACTTGGCGAGCTCGATCGGTTCAGGCTTGTCCGTGGATTCCAGATGACGCAGCAAACGCTCCCGGCGTGCCTTCTCCCGAGCGTCACCTGAGGCCACGGCAATGAGTATGTTGAGATCGTTCGCCGTTTCTTCTTTTGTGTCGTTCTTCAGGCAGAGCAGAGGCAGGCCGGCAAGTTGGAAGCGATCAAAACCCTCGATGAGGAAATCGCGCAAGGCCGGGCTGTGATGCAAATGATATCGAATTGTCTGCTCGACGCTGCGCACGGGATACTGCGGAAACGCCGCCGAATGAATAATCGCGGACGCGAAGTTATTGAGCATCAGTTCGGCCATCGCTTTGATCTCATCGGCGCTCACGCCGTCTGTCTCATTCCAAATTCTGTTATCGTAAAAATACGGCCGCAGGTAAGGCCGGTCGATGAGAATCTTCAGATGGTCTGAAGTTTCATCCATCGCGCGCTGCACCAGTTGAATCTCCGGCTGTTGCCGCGCGTTCTCGAGATGGCGTTGGGCGGTTTCAAGCTGCTCGCGAGCGGCCCGCAGTTGCCTGACGAAGACGGAGAAATTCAAAAGACCAGTCACAACCAGCAAGAGCGTCCCGCCGATCGTGATCACGGAAATCAACAGTTCGGTGTTCAAAGCGGTCTCCTCATTCCAAAACACAAATCAGAAAAAACAGCTTAGAGAGAAGGAGCTATTTCTCTTCCTCTTCGTCCTGCATGCCGCGAAAGTATCGCTGCTCATCGGCGTCAGGCGGACGACTCACCAAAACAACATCGACAAAGCGGCCAAGCAATCGTTTCAACTCGGCGGATTTCTCCGGCATTCGATCGTAAAGATTATGCTGCTCTTTCGGATCGTCTCGAAGATTGAATAGCTCGAAGCAATATGCGTTCTGATTGTAAATCAGCTTGAAGCCATCCTGAGTAATCACCATGTACTTGTGAATCTCGGGATCGACATCGTGCTCAGGTGAGAAGAACGGTGAGTCGTTGCGCTGCCAGTGCTCGCCGTACACGGGAGGCGGTGTGAACGTGTCGCCTCGCATCAGCGGGAGCAGGCTCGCGCCTGCATAGTCTTTCGGACAAGCAACTCCGACGGTGTTCAGAATCGTGCTGCCAAGATGAATCGTGCTTACGAACTCGGATACCCGACGCGGCCCAAGACCCGGAACGTATACGATCGCCGGAACATGCATCTGCTCGTTGTAGAGTTGCGCGTTGTGCTTGCGAACGCCGCGCTCGCCGAGGGATTCGCCGTGATCGGACATGATCACGATCATCGTATCCTTCATCCTGCCGCTCTGTTCGAGCCAGTTGAACAATCGGCCAAGCTGACTGTCAGCGTAAGCAATCTCTCCGTCGTAGAGATCAGCCATCGCTGGGCCAAAATAAAAATCGCGCCGGAGCTTGTAAGGCATGTGCGGTTCGAACGCGTACAGATAAGCGCAAAGAGGATGGTCCGGTTGCGCCTTTGAGAAGCGATCGATCACCGCGTCGACGCTTGCGGCGAAGTTGCCGGTCCTTGCGCTCGAAATCATCGCGGGGTCTTTGATTCGCCGGTACAGGGTCGCGGCTCGACGGCCGGGAAACAGCACCGTGTCGTAGCCCGCGCGCGCCAGCACTTCGGTCCAAGTCTCGAGGTGCGCGTCCCAATAGGATGACTGCATGAACTTCGGCACCGCCTGATAAGTCGAAGGCGATGGCGTGTACGCGTTCTCGAATACCGACGCGCGCTCGGCGAGCCAACTCAGACTCGGAGTCGTGTTTCGAAGGTAACCGTAAACGCTTAGATGATCCGCGCGAACGGTGTCTACAAAAACATAAAGCGCGTTGAATCTATGCGCGCCGGGATTCGCCGCAGTGTTGAGGCTCCTTTGTTCGCCGAGCCATTCGCTGGCGTCTGCGGGCGAAAGATCACCGCCGATGCAGTTATTGTCGATGCCGTCACCGGGTATTTCGATCTGCCCCGGATTGATATCCGCGCGGTGGTCATCGGCGTCGCCCCCTCCGAGAACCGCTGAGTAACCATCGCGGTCGAAGTCCAAAGCCCACTGAGTGAGCTTGAAGAACTGCTTCGTGATAGTGCTGCGATAGAAGACCTGTGTCTTGAGGTTTTGATTGCGGTCGAAGTGAACGAAGGTGAAAGCCGTTCCAGCACACACGAGCACAGCCACGAAAACGCACGCGATTCGATTTGGCGAACGAAGCTGTCGCGGGAATAATCCTCGCGCTGAAACAACGAGCGCCATCGCGAGCGTTAGTTCGACGAGAAACATCGCGCGATGTAGCGAGAATTCATATTGCTGGACTTCGATTCGCGAATCGACGTAGTAGGCGACCGATATGATTCCAACGATCAGCACGAGCCAAACCGCGCGGAGGGACTTATTCATCGACGCGCGAGCCAGTCTCCAGACGGCCCAGCAACAGATCAACATTCCGGTGATCGAAACGTATGTGAACAGCCGCTCTGCCTTAAGCAGCAAGCGCGCGAGCGAAATCTTCTCGGCTTCGCGAATTGCCCCGAGCGTGAACCTGAACACGCCGGGCTGAAAGTAAAGCAAGGCGCCGCCGATTGCGGCGATCACAAGTCCCGCCACCAACGCGTGCGCAAGCGTTTGCCGCCGATCACCGATCATCAACCGCCGCAGTCGCGCATTCAACCACGAAGCCGCGCGCGCAACGAGTCCAATGATGACGCCTGTGATCGCGCCGGCAAGCAGATTCAAACTGAAGTATGCGGTGAGGACCAATCTCTCGGTGAGAGATTCGAACACCGGCGTCAGCTTGATGTTCAAATCAACCCACTCTATCAAGCTCAGAAGAGCGACCGCGGCCAGCCCCGCCAGAGCATAGTTCCGCAAAGATCCGACTTGCAGATGTGTTCGCTCGTTGTGTTGCTTCCGATTTGGTATTGAGTCCTCAGGGGGAGCTGTTTCAATTGTGGAGCTGGGCACTGTTTCGCCTTCTCGGGGTTGTAAGGAGACGGGAATGGTAGTAAGCGGTTTGCGAAGGTGTCAAGCAATGGGATTAAACAGATCGTTCGGGCACTTCCTTGAAGAATCCGCGCCCCGGCAAGTATATTCCTCGTCTCCTCGCACTCTGCTTTTGAATCTATGAGCGAAACAGTCGCATCCGCGGCCGCGGCCCCAATGCAAAACGGAATCATCGATAGAGTGCAGTCGCTGGATCGCCGCGCGCTTTTTTTCACAACGCTCGTTCTCGCTATCATCAGCTTCCTCCCGTATCAGTTTTGGAAACAACCGAGCATCCTCGATCGAGCAAATTGGGATTACTTCGCACAGGAGATTGTTCGCGGCGCGGTCCCCTATCGCGACGTTGTGAATATCAAAGCGCCGCTATCCGCGTACATCGGCGCGGCGGCGATAGTAATTACAAAGCCATTTGGGCTTCGCGATGTCTTTGCGATTCGAATCGTCTATCTGTTGCTCGCGAGTTTTTCAGTCGGTTTTACATTCCTGGTGACGCACACTTTTTCAAACAGCCGCAGAGCCGCGCTGTTGGCGGCAATAATAATGATGGCGTTCAATCTGTTCGGCGACGCGAATGCCGGCGGAGTCCAGCCAAAGACCCCGATGATCCTGTTCGGGTTGATCGCGTTGTGGGCTATTCAAAAAGACAAGCCGTTCACCGCAGGTTTTGCCGCGATGTTGTCCGCCCTGAGCTGGCAGCCCGGGCTGTTGTTCGCGGGCGTCGCGTGTCTGGCGTTTTCGCGTTATCTGACAAGTTGGCGCGACGGCAGGGCCATCAAAACGATAGTCGGCGCGGCCGTGCCGCTCGCGATCTTCATAGGATATTTCTGGTGGGAACGAGCACTCGCGGACATTTACTGGTGGCTGATTGATTACAATCTCACGGTCGATGCGCCGCGCGGGCTTCGGACCGTGCCGCAGTTGATAGATCGATTTTATCGGTTGATGAAGGGCGCGTTCCGGCCGGAATGGCCCTACTTCGTCGTCAGCATCGCTGGTCTGGCGATCGTCGTCTGGGGCGAATCGAGAATCATCAAGCGCGACGGTCTTAAGTCGCTTGTTGAAAGCGCGCCTCGTCACGCGGTGATTGCCGCTCCGCTGATTTACTTCGCGTTCTGTTTGATCAACATCCAGGGCGGCGTTGATATGATTCCGCTTCTCCCGTTCGTCGCAATGTTCGCCGCCGTTGGGATTGTTTGGGCGATCGACCGAGTGGTTGATCTACTATCGCGCGCGAAGCCGCGCGCGTCTCGGCTCACGCTCAGTGCTTCGGTCTTCGCTACGGTTGTTGTCTTGATCGTGATTTTCAGCGTAGCCGATGTCTTATCGCTAAGAGTCGAGTCTCCAACATTGAAGGAGCAGGACGCGGAGGTCGCGGAGATCACGTCGTACCTCGCGCCCGGGGATCAAATCTACGTGCACGGACTGGCCGAGATACTCGTACTATCCAGATTGTCCAACGCCGACAAACATTTCTTTTTGGATCGAGGCAAGGACAACTATCTCGATCGAGTCGAGCCGGGAGGGTTCGACGGATGGCTTGATCGGCTGAAAGCGAAACGTCCAAAGGTTGTCGCCCTCGAGCGGATGAAGTTCGTCGAACGCAAAGAGGATTTCTACGATTGGATGCGCGCGGATTACGAAGAACACAAGGGCCGCGTGTTCACTTATTACCTCCGAAAAGATGCGAATTGAGTTATGTCAAACGATGTAGCAAGCGCTGAGATGGGGGTGACACTGACGCTGCGCGAGCGCGTTGAAGCGGCGCTGCTCGTCCTCACTAGCGATGAGAGTACTCGCGCGCTCGCGATTGCGCTGTTCCTGTTTGCAGTGACTTTGATGCTGATGTACAAGCCATTCAGCCAAATCGAAGTCGGCGACAGCGCGGGCTACGACTACATCGCTCAATCAATCCTGCGCGGACAGCTTCCGTATCGCGATGTGGTCGATATGAAGACCCCCGGGAGCATGTACCTGAGCGCTGGCGCGATGGCCGCGGGCAAGCTCGTGGGCGTCCGCGATGTTGTCGCGGTGCGTTTGCTTCAAAGTCTGCTCGTCGGGTTCTTGTGCGTGGCTAATTTCTATGTGGCGCGCGTATACCTGCTCAACGCGATGGCGGCGCTTGTCGCCGGCGTATTCCCGTTGATCTCTTACAAGTTCGCCGAGTGGATGGTCGTCGGCACTCAACCTAAGTTGTCGATGATGCTGTTCGGAATGCTGACCTTGCTCTTCATCGCGAAGGACAAGCCGTTCCTAGCCGGCGCGGTTTCGATGTTGTCATTCGTTTGCTGGCAGCCGGGATTAATGTTCACGGGCGTCGCCGTGCTGATGTTTTCGCGATACCTCACGAGTTGGCGGGACCTGCGAGCGCTAAGAGCTGTGCTCGGCGCGGCGCTGCCGCTTGCTGTAGTGCTCGGGTATTTTTATTCACAAAGCGCGTTGGGCGACTTGTGGGCATGGACAATCACATTCAACTACAGCGTGTTCGGGCCTGAAACGCAGAGAAGCGCGCTGGGCGGGCTGAATCATATCTGGAGCGTGACCAAACGAGCGTTCGGGCCAGACGCCTTCCTTGCGCCGCTGGGCATCGCCGGCTTCGTGCTGTTCGCGGCAGCGAGAGTCAGGTCGCGGCTGAATAATCGCGAAGGCGCCGAGCTTTTCAGAGAAGCGATTCTGATTCCGCCCGCCGTTTACTTTGGGTTTTGCACAATCAACATGCAGGCCGGGCCCGACCTTATTCCGTTTATTCCTTTCTTCGCGATGTTCACAGGCTGGCTCCTGGTTCGACTAGGAGAGTTCGCGGTGTCGAGCGCACGCGCGCGGCCCACTAAGATTCGCTGGGATTTGCTGGCACCCGGAGCCGCGCTGACGGTGTTCCTTCTGGTCGCACTTGCGCGCGGCGTGGCATACCGGATTCCGGCGGGGTTCACGTTGCAGGATCAGGATCGCGCGTTTGAAAAAATCACCGCGCAATTGCCGCCGGATGATAAGGTCTACGTTCACGGCTACGCTGAGCTGTTGGTGTTTTTGAACAGGCCGAATCTGAATCAATACCCGTTTCTGAATCAAGGCATCGATGGTTTTGCCGCGTCGCGGCGCGGCGGCGATTTCAAATTGATTCTCGATGAGATGGAATCCCAAGCCCCAAAGCTCGTCGTGCTCTCGCGAATGAAGACAGTTGCTTCGCGCGAGTTGCTCGAAGGATGGGTTGCCGAGCACTACTCACTCTTCGAGTCGCTTTCTTCAGCGGATGTGTACATACGCAAGGGTGCGTGATTGGTTTGAGTGTGATTACTTCCCAGTCCGACAAATCCGGTGAAACCGAAACAGCGCGAAGCACGGCGATCAAAGAGGCGTTGCCTTTTTTGACCGCGTTAGTCGGCGGCGTCATCTGTTATGGCCTGTTAGTCAATCGCGGAATTGGGTTGCCGATCCTCGGCTACAACATATCTCCCGCCGAGCGTGTGATGCAGGGCGAGTTACCGTATCGAGATTTCATCTACAACTACACTCCGGGCGTTCTCTGGATCAACGCGGGGTTGATGAAGTTGTTTGGCGCTTGTGTGATGACGGTGAACCTTGGGTTGCTGGCATTCAAACTGCCCACGCTGATTGCGCTGTTCTATGCCGCGCGCCGGTTGACTTCGGCGCGCGCGGCTCTGATACCGGTCGCGCTTTTGCTTGGTTGGATTGGCTACAAAGTTGTGTTTCGCGCGTACCCGACTCAGTACTCGATGCTGTTTGTGCTGCTTGGTTTGATCTTCATGCTGAACTACGACCGGTCAGGACAAGCGCGCTGGCTCTTGTTGTGTGGAGCAGTGATCGGCGCCGTATTCCTATTCAAGCAGAACGTCGGAGTTCTGGTTTTGGCCGCGGCGACCGGGTCGATAATCCTGCGAGAGACCATTGCAGTCGAAGGCACGAGCCTCTCGTCTCGAATGCTTAACACGACTAGAAGAGTTCTTTCTTGCTGGGCAGGATTCGCGACGATCGTAGCTCCGGCGCTTGCTTATCTCGCTTACAAAGGCGTACTGAGCGCGATGATCTGGCATTTTGCCTCGCTCGCCGGCCAGTACGCCGATAAGAAATCTATAGCACTCCCACAAGCGCGGCTCGTCGCTCCAGTCTTTGTTGGTTTGATTGCCGTTGTGGTTGTCGGAGGACTCGTTCAGCGATTCATACCAAAGCTCTTTGAGGTGTTCATTGTCCTGGTGCTCGGCTGTGGCGTTGCCGTGATGCTGATTCCCGGAAGAGCGATGACCGTTAAGACATCAGCGACCGCCGCGGTTGCTTACATGCCGCTGACGTTGTTTGTTATCGCCGCTCTGTTTGTCACGTGGCAATTCAGAAAACGAAGCCGCGCTGAGTGGTGGTTAAGCGCAGGTCCCATAGCGATAGTGAGTTTGTTTGCATTGGGCGCGTACCTGGAGATGTATCCGAGAGCCGACTACGCGCATCTGGTTCGCGCGCTTCCGCCGGTGTTTTTGCTTCTGTTTCTGTTGATCGCGCGCGCGGTTCCGGAACTCACGGCCTATTTCCAAAACCGGCTAAGCAATCCGGCGAGGGCTGCGATGTTGTGCGGAGCGGTTCCGCTGGTGCTTTTGTTCAGCGGCGGCATCAAGGATGCGTGGCAGCCGCGCTTCGATTCGAGTTTTCGATTCGTCGAGCAAACGCCGCTCAAGCTCGAACGCGGGCGCGGGATTCTGGTCTCGCGCAAGCAGGCCGACTTTGTAGAAGGGCTTGGGGCGACGATCGAGGCTCACACTTCACCGGACGATTCGATATTCTCGTTCGCGCCTCGTGGTACGGCATTTTACTTTTTGACTGCGAGACGAAATCCGACTCGGTTTGTATGGTGGCGTTCGGCTGGCATAAAGGGACGCGACAGGGAGTCAATGATCAACACTCTGGCCGCCGAAGTGCCGAAGCTCGTGATCATTTCGAAGAGTTTTCAAAACGAGCGATTGCTCGGGGAAATCAATTCTCACTACGCGTTGGTTGGAGAGGTCGCCGACCTCAGAATCTATGAACGCAACCAACTGCCCGGGGACAACGATGGCCGATGATTCGAAGCGCCGACCGCTGTGGTTTCGCCGTATAACCGGGATCAAACCCGTGAGCGTGATCGCGTTTCTGATCGGAGTAACCGTGATCCTTGCGGCAAAGCCGTTCACTCACGCCGAATCGGGCGACGATTCAATTTATGACTATATCGCGCAGTCAATTGTGCGGGGACAACTGCCTTATAGAGATGTAATCGATCCGAAGACACCCGGGAGTTCATACCTGAGCGCGGCGGCAATGTTCATCGGCGAGAAGGCCGGGATGCGCGACATCATCGCCGTCCGATGGCTGCACGTTTTGATGATGGGATTACTCGCGGCGGTAACGTTTCTCGCGGGGGAGATGTACTTTCGCAATCGGCTGGCAGGGGTCATTGCCTTCTTGATTCCTTTGATGATCAACGGATTCGCGCCGCTGGTAATTCGCGGGACACAGCCGAAACTCTCGATGATCCTGTTTGGTATGGCGTCGATGTTGATGATCGCCGCCGGGCGCCCGTTTTGGGCGGGTCTTGCGTCGATGCTCTCGTGCTTGTGCTGGCAGCCGGGGCTCATGTTCACCGGCGTGGCGGTGTTGATCTTTTCCAGATATCTGACCAGTTGGCGCGATCTCCGAGCGCTGAAAGTCATCGCCGGCGCGTTGATACCGGTTGCTATTCTGGTCTCTTATTTCGTGTGGAAAGGCGCGCTCGGCGAGCTTTGGTCGTGGACGATCGTTTATCCGTACACGGTGTTTGCGCCCGAAAGCGCGTCGCCGCTTGGCGAATCGGTCGAAAGTTTCTGGGGGGTGATTCGCCGCGAGCTTCGATGGGACACAGCACTGGTTCTCGTCGCACTTGCTGGGCTTGTGATCTATTCCGCAAGACGGATCGCGTGCTGGATCAAATGCAAAGAATCGATCGAGTTGTTTAAAGATGCTCTTATCTTTCCGGCGGTCATTTATCTTCTTTTTTGCATCATCAACTTTCAAAACACACCGGATCTGATTCCATTTTTGCCCTTCATCGGATTGTTTGCGGCGTGGTTGATCATCGAGGGCGCCCAGGTCGTTGCCCGCATGTGGCCGAGGGCGGAGTTCGCGATTCCGGCAACTGCAATAATCGTGATCGCGCTGTTAATCGGAATCAGATCCCGGAACTCGACCCGGGCCGAGGACGAACTGAGCGTTCAGGATGAAGAGGCGCGCATTGTAGCGAGTTATCTGGGACCGGATGACAGGATCTACGTCCACGGCCGCAGTGAATTGCTCGTGTTGCTGAAGAAACCGAATCTGAATAAGTACATCGGGCTGGACACCGGCGCCGACGATTACATCGCCCGGAACAAACCGAATGGGTTCAGCGATGTGATTGACGAAATGGAAGCCGGCGCGCCAAAAGTACTGGCCATCACGCGGTTGAGGAACGTGCATCATCGAGACGAGATCCAGTCCTGGATCGATCAACACTATGACAAAGTAAGGTTCGGCCAGCTCCGAGGCATCTACCTGCGTAAACCGTAACGCATTAGCCTCGTGTTGCGGCTGATTAAACGTCATCGCATGCCGGCCGTTTGATGCGTTGGCGTTGCCTTCATCACACACTCGCAGGATACAAGGACCATCTCGTCCGACTCATACGCCGAGCAGACGTTCATCAAATCGGCGAGAGCCGGCCGCGCACCTTGCTTCAATTTTGCCGCCGACTCTCGGGCCGCCGGTTGGTACTGGTTAATCCACTTATCGAGCGATACAGACTCCGGAGCGAACGCATCGCGATCCACCAATATATAATCGACCGCATACTTCTTTATGAAACTCTGCAGCTCGGTTAGATCGTCGGTGTACTGTGCATTGATCAGGTCCAGGACACGCTCCCGAACCTGATTGTAGTAGCCCTTGTGAAAAGGCAGAGCAGTCTCGCGCGAGAACAACACCGATCGTTTTGCGAATATCGGCAGGTTGTTGGTTTCATCGGCCAGCGATGCGATCAAAATATTCTTGGGCTGGCTGGCCAGGTATTCGTACAGACCGGGATTCGTTCCGGTCTTATAACGCGTATCGACTATCGGCCCCGTCGCAAGCGGAAGCGCGATTAACCCTGCGAATAAACCAGCAGCCGCGACTCTGGCTGCGCGCGGTCCCAGTGCGCGGAATAGCCCATCAAGCAGCGCAACCGCCGTTATGCCTCCCGCCATCGCAAGCACAATTCGAAAGCTGTTGGTCGTAAATCGGCTCGGCAGGTACAGCCGGAATAGCAGAACATTCGCGGCGATAAATATTACCAATGAGGCGAGGATGATTCTGGGGAATATCTCGATGCGCGAGATGCGCGCCGCAAGCGGGAATCGCTTCGGCAACAACATCACAACCGGGAGCAGCAAACCGAAACATATTGTGAATGGCGCGAAGACTCCCGACGCAAACATGCCGGTATGGTTGCCGGTGATCCATCGGCCCCGGAAATTTTGCCGAAACACAACCATTCTTCCTCCCGGCAAAAACTCCGGCATCAATTGCGCCTCATTCGCGGTTACCACTGGCCCGAACGTCGATGACTTGAATGCATAGGGAAGAAGAACCGCCGCAGCAACAGCCAGGCTGGCAACCGCCACAACGTAGTCGCTTCGCTCTCGAGATAATCGAAGGCGACGCTCTTCGATTCGAAAAATCCCAAGCAACACAACACCCAGCGCGATGAACATTGTTGAAGGAAAGAACAAACCCATCAGCGCGATGCTTGCGGCCGTGAGCAACAATTTCCGGCTCAGACAGAAATAGAGGAACGCAACGAATAGCGGCGCAATGAAAGCTCTTGGCGTGGCCGATACCAGACCGTTTCGCAACCACAGACTTTGATTCAACAGCAGACTCCCGATGAACGCCGCCGCCGGCACTCGCAGTATCCTAAGCGATGCCCCGAAGCAAAACGCTGTTGTGATCAACCCCAGGGCCATCGGAAGAAGCTTCGCGAACAGAAACGGATCGACGCCCATGCGAGCGAATGTCTTGTACAAAGTGGTGTATCCAATCGGCGCGATCGATTGAAAGTAGTTGGCAACGAGGTCGTGCGGAAACAAGTCCGGATCCGCGAAGCGTGCCATCCAGAAAACATGATGGCGCCAGTCGTCTTGCAGGACGTAAGGGCTGCTGAATGCCTGCGCGAGCGCGCGTTCGGCAAACACAGCGGAGAAGATCAGGCTGGCGATGAACCAAAAGATCGTCCGTACGTCGAAGGCTTTGGTTACTTCGGCTGTCAGAAGGCTCTCGAGTTTCCAGGTTGGATTGGGGTTCGAAGGATCGAACATACTCGAGGCTTGGGCCATCGCAGCCCGTGTTCAGGTTTAGTTGAGGCTCTTGACCATGAGGAAGCCGTCATCTCCGCTTGTGTAGTAGCGGCCCATTCGGCGAACAATGGAATAACCGAGATCCAGATAGAGCCGTTGAGCCGCCACATTCGAGGTGCGGACTTCAAGACGGACCGTGGATATTCCGCGGCGAAGAAACCCCTGCTCGACCTCATACATCAAACGCCGGCCGTATCCGATGCGGCGCTCTTCGGGCGAGACGGCCAGAGCCACAACGTGACCCGTGTCATCGGGCTCGATCATTCCGACTACAAACGCGATCAGGTGATCGGAGGGAGTGACTATCTTGTAGCAAACGGATTGAGCGTGAGAGAGAAGGTAGCGAATGGTTTCTCGATCGTAAGCTTCGCCGTCCGAGAAGCAGCGTTGATCAAGCCGCCAACAGTCGGTTATATCGCCGTGTCCCATCGGCAGCACGACGTATTGAATAGCAGCCGCCACCATAGATTCGCTCGGAAGTTTTTCTTTTCGCCGTCTTGGCCACATCTCAGTGCACGCGCTCACATTATTCAGCGCGCTGTTTGGATCATCAAGGTTTCCCGGCAAACGGATTCTCATTATACGGCAAGCTCGAGATTATCGCAGCTATGATTTGAAATCTGGTGGTTAGTTGACTAGCGATGTCGCGGTCAAATACGCTTCCGATGAAAAAGATGGAGCGAGGGAACCACGTTGATTGAACTCGACGGCGCATCACTCACACTCGAACAGACAGCCGACATTGCCGACGGTGCCGAAGTTACGCTGGCAGGACATGCAAAAGGACCCGTCGAGCGCGCGCGGCGATTCGTTGAAGAGCTGGTTGAGCGAGGCGAGGTCGTTTACGGGATCAACACCGGATTTGGCGCGCTCGCGGATGTGAGTATTCCCACGGCAAAGCTTCGCGAGCTGCAGGTGAACCTTGTTCGTTCGCATGCGTGCGGCGTTGGCGAGCTTCTTTCCGAACGAATCGTTCGGGCGATGATTTTGCAGCGCGCAAACGTGCTCGCCAAGGGTTATTCAGGCTGTCGCCTCGAAGTGATCGAGACTCTCCTCGGAATGCTCAACGCTCGCGTCCATCCGGTGATTCCGTCGCGCGGATCTGTCGGGGCGTCGGGTGACCTGGCGCCGCTGGCTCATCTCGCGCTGGTTGTGATCGGCGAGGGCGAAGCGCTCTACGAAGGCCGTCGAATGGCCGGCGGCGAAGCGTTGGCCGCCGCCGGTATAACTCCAATTGCGCTCGATGCCAAAGAAGGCGTCGCTTTGTTGAACGGCACTCAAGCGATGACCTCCGTCGGCGGATTGGCGTTGCTCGATGCCGAACACCTTACGGATGCCGCCGACGTTGCGGGCGCGTTGTCACTTGAAGCGCTCAAGGGCACTCCGGTCGCTTTCGATTCCCGGATCCACAATGTTCGGCCACATCCCGGTCAGATACAAAGCGCGGCAAGGCTGCGCGAGTTGATCGAAGGAAGCGAGATTCGCGAATCACATCGCGATCACGCCGTGGACCCGCGCGTGCAGGACGCGTACGCGCTTCGGTGCATGCCCCAGGTGCATGGCGCGGTTCGCGATTCGCTCGCGCATGCGCGGCGCATACTCGAGATCGAAATCAACAGCGCGACAGACAATCCACTGGTGTTCGTAGAAACCGGCGAGGTGTTGTCGGGCGGAAACTTTCACGGCGAGCCGATCGCATTGACGCTGGATTATGCGGCGATTGCGATTGCCGATCTCGGAACGATCTCCGAGCGTCGAGTTGAACGATTGGTCAATCCGGATCTGTCGGGCTTGCCCGCGTTCCTGACGCCGGAGCCGGGAACCAATTCAGGGATGATGATCGCGCAGGTTGTTGCAGCTTCGCTCATCGCAGAGAACAATGTGTTGGCGCATCCGGCTTCGGTGACGAATCTTCCCACATCGGCGAACAAAGAAGATCACGTGAGCATGGGAATGACATCCGCGTTGAAGTTTGCGCAGGTAGTCAGGAACGTCGAGATGATTCTGGCGATCGAATTGATGTGCGCCGCGCAGGGATTGGAATTTCTGAAGCCACTCAAGCCGGGTCCTCGCCTTGCCGAAGCCTATTCACGCATTCGCGACCTGGTTCCCGCGCTTGATCGTGACGCGCCGCTGTCCGGTTATATCGAGTCGTTGGTGCCGGTGGTGCGCCGGTTGGGAGAAGTCTGAGGAGTTATTGCTAGCCCAGCAACACGATCATGCCGTGGTAGATCGACAAACAAAGATAAATGCTCATCACCAACTTGATTCCCAATCTCGCCGTCCGCAAGTGCGAGTAGTAGTAGCAGACCAGAAGGCCGATAGCGGTAACGACCATCTTAACCAGGAAAAAAGTAATCGCGTTGTGCTGAATCAGCGAAGCCATCAGCGGGTTGGCTTCGGCGGCAACGCCGCGGCCGATGTGCTGCATAGTGGCTACTGCGTCGTAACCCGACATCGCGATTGCACAAAGAACATAAGTAAACAACCGGGAATCTTGAAAGAGGACACCTGTCCTGACCATGGTCAACCCCTTCTGCTCAGTCTTTTGAACGCGCGAACGGGAATGGGGCTCCCGAAATCATCGCTCGCTCATAACTAATGCTACGACAGCGCGAAGATACTATCAAACTGCGTCTTTGAGCAATTACCCGCACAGGGCATTCTCATATTGACCTTGCACGGCCGCGAATCTAATTCCGAGCGCGGCGCTTATGCTAGAATCTCGCTCTCGCTCTACAAAGCGAGATTGCTAATCAACGCTGGATTTCAATTTCGAGAAGAACGATTCAATGAACCAGGCAAACAGAGTAAGCGCGCCGCGAGGCTCCGCGATCAGTTGCAAGGGCTGGCACCAGGAAGCCGCGCTGCGAATGCTGATGAACAACCTTGATCCGGAAGTCGCCGAGAAACCCGATGAGCTGATCGTCTACGGCGGAACCGGCAAGGCAGCGCGCGATTGGCGAGCCTTTCATGCGATTGTGAAATCGCTCCGCGAACTCGAGAACGACGAGACGTTGCTGGTTCAATCGGGCAAGCCCGTTGGAATCTTTCGCACCCACGAATACGCGCCGCGAGTCTTGATTGCAAATGCGAACCTCGTCGGGCAGTGGTCCAATTGGGATGAGTTTCATCGGCTCGAGCGAATGGGCCTGACGATGTACGGGCAGATGACCGCGGGCTCGTGGATATACATCGGCAGTCAGGGGATCGTGCAGGGCACGTTCGAAACTTTCGCGGCGGCGGCGCGGAAACATTTTGACGGCTCGCTCGAAGGCAAGCTTGTTGTCTCGGGTGGAATGGGTGGAATGGGCGGCGCTCAACCGCTCGCGGCCACGATGAACGGCGCGTGCTTTCTCGGTGTTGAAGTTGACCCGGCGCGAATCGAGAAGCGAATCAGAACCGGCTACTGCGATCAAATGACAACGAATCTCGACGACGCGCTTCGCATAATCGACGAAGCCCGCGCGAAGGGAGAGCCCGTCGCGGTCGGACTCGTAGGAAACTGCGCGGATGTGATCCCCGAGCTTGCGAGGCGGGGCGTCGTCCCCGATGTTTTGACCGATCAAACAAGCGCGCACGATGCGTTGAATGGCTATGTGCCCAACGCTATGAGTTTGGAAGAAGCGGCCACACTCAGGCGCGACGATCCAGCCGAGTACACGCGCCGCTCGATGGAATCAATGGCCGCGCACGTTCGCGGGATGCTCGAGCTGAAACGCATGGGCTCAGTGACGTTCGACTACGGCAACAACATTCGCGCTCAAGCTAGGCTTGCGGGAGTGGACGACGCATTCGAAATTCCCGGGTTTGTTCCGGAGTACATTCGGCCGCTGTTCTGCCAGGGTCGCGGGCCGTTTCGGTGGGTCGCGCTGTCGGGCAATGCCGAAGACATTCGACGGACCGATCAGCTCGCGCTCGAATTGTTTCCTGATGATCAGGTTCTCTCGCGGTGGTTGAAACTCGCAAGTGAGCGCGTAAAGTTTCAGGGTTTGCCATCGCGAATCTGCTGGCTGGGCTACGGCGAGCGCGCGGAGTTTGGCGAAGCGATGAACGATATGGTTCGCACCGGCAAACTCGAAGCGCCGATAGTGATCGGCCGGGATCATCTCGATACCGGCTCGGTCGCGTCGCCTTATCGCGAAACCGAAGCGATGCTAGACGGCTCGGATGCGATTGCCGATTGGCCTCTTTTGAATGCGATGCTCAACACGGCATCGGGCGCGAGCTGGGTTTCGATTCACAACGGGGGCGGAGTCGGCATTGGTTATTCGCTTCACGCGGGGCAGGTGACGGTCGCGGACGGCACCGAAGACAGTGCGCGCAGATTGAATCGCGTGCTGACGAACGATCCGGGAATCGGAATCGCGAGACATGTTGATGCGGGTTATGAGGAAGCTGAGGAGACTGCGGCCGACAAGGGAATCAAAATACCCGGGCGATTCCGAGGTGTTTAGATAGATCGCTTGCGATAAGCTCGAATGAAGAAAGTCGGGTCGCCCATCTGCTGGCTCGGATCGTGATTCGGTCCCAGAATCCCGCACAATTCGAAGTTCTGCTCGATCCACGCCATCAACGTCCGGCAGTAATCCTGCCCGAAGACCTTCGCGCCGAATTCGGGAGTCGCGCGGTTGGTCAACAGTATCAGCTTTGTATTTGAATCGATGAGCTGTTTGATCGCCCGTGCCTCGCCTGCTTCGTCCAAATACCCAGGCGTAGTGATTTCTTCCCTCAACGGATTCGGTCGGCCGGTGAAAAAATTCAATGACGTTCCTTCGGGCATGACTGCGACGGGCTCACCGTCCTTGGTTTCGCGTTTGATGAAGCTGATCGCCTCGTCCATTGATTGACCAAGATCGGGAACAGCTAGCATTGTTCCGCGATCTGTCTTCAATAGGTAGGTGTTCTTGTCGCGATATCGAATCGACAACAGCCCCGCGGTGAGCACTGCGTCAGCCAGTATCACTCCGATCGCAATGTTGCGCGCAAGCCGCCGCGTCTTTCCGTCACGGAAGAGATCAGCGAACGGTTGTGCCCATCCGTATGTGAACAGGATGACCGAACCGGGCAGCAAATAAGAGCTGTAAGCGCCGCCGCTCCGAACGCGGAGAATTACTCGCGCCAGGCTCGCGAGACCGTACACCGCAATCACCAGCAGAACGATCGTCTGCGCGTTGGATTCGCCATTCGATGCCTGCTTCCTATATCGAGCGACTTCAAATGCGATGAGACCGATCAGCAAAATCGGCATCGCGAGATAGGGGCCCTTTTCCCAATTCAGCGCCCCCGAAAACGGGACTACCACGAAAACCGCGATCGACAACGCCAGCAGCAACCATATCTGACCGTAGCTCGCGCGGCCCGCGTCGCTCACGCTGAGATCAGCTATCTTGATGTGTGTAGCGGCAGGCTCGTGCCGCCGAGCGAACAACATGCTCACGGTTGCTATGACGCCACCGAGTGACGCCAGTCGCACGGCTGCGCCAAGCATTTGCACGATGGATTGAAGCGGCTGATCGAATCCCGAAACACGTTTGTTGAAATACACCAACTCCGGCGGCAGATTCCTGAAGAACAAAAAGCTCTCGTGCGCGATCGTGTTCCAGCCGATGCGTGCAACAAAGTACCCGTATACTCCCAACACCAGCACAAGTGCCGGCGCGACGTACGCGAGTCCGTGAACAAGGATTCGTTTCACGTTTGGAGAACACGTAAGCGCAACGCCCGCGATTCCAGCGCTCAGCGCGGCCAGTCCCATCTCGGTTTTCGCAAGCATCGCCAATCCCGCAACTGCGCCCGACAGCGCAAGCATCGCGTATCGAGGGTTCGATGATTCGCGCCGTTCGATGAACCTTATCAGCAGAGCCAGCGATACCAACCCGAGCGCGCACCCGTGAAGCGCGGAGTATGAGTAAGGCAAAACGTAATTGCCCGCTTGTTTGAAGGCGCACAGCCACATCACGCTAAGCGTCGCCGCCGTGGCAGCCGAACGACCCATCAACCGCCTCGATAACCAGTACACCATCGTCAGGATGATCATCGCGGTGACAATTCCATCCGCGTAGAGCACCCCAAGTGAGGGACCGAAGATTTTGTACAGGAGCGCGTTGACGTAAGGCGAAAGCGGCCCGTAGATGTGACGCACGCCGGAGTAGAGCATCTCGCCTGAAGCGAGGCGCAGCGGTTGATTCATCTCGCGGCCGCAGTCCACGAGTGGGTTGCCCCACCTCTCCCACGAGAAGACAAGGCCAACAATGAACGACACCACGATGCCGGCGACCCATGGGAGGTCACGTTTGTCTATTCGAGTGGCCACGATTGCGAGCGATTATAAGTGAAGTCCGAAGCGGTGACAAATACGAAGTTGCTTGCGCGTGACTCTCTCGTTGCGAGCGAATCACGCCTCGAAAACGCGTGCAGTCTGAAAAAGTAGATCGAGACTTTTTAGATCGGAGAGGTTCCGGCTGATCTCGTTATTCGTTTTGCGGACCAGTTACTCGGGCGTTGAGTCGCGCTTCGGACCCTTCGAGGAATTCCGTAGTTTGCTCGGTAATGCTCGGTTGTTCGTCTGGCAGCAGCTTGATAGTCGGCTTCGGCTTGTCAAACGCAGGTTTTCTCGACAACGGTTTGATCCACGTCTGCGCAAGAAATGGATAGCACAACAGTGCCATTCCTAAGAATGCGGCGATCAGCGCGATCACGGAAACGTATGGTGTGAACTCACCCAGCGGATGAATATTCTCTTTACTCAGGATCTTGAGGCTTGCGCCCACCGCGACCGCGCCAAACATTATTATGAAGCCCCAGATCACCATTGCTTTGAAATTAGCCGCTGCCTTTTGAGCCCGCTCAGGCTGGACCATCGGAGATTGATCCTTGATCAGTCCCGCGACGGCTTGCAGCTCCATACCGCATGAGCGGCAGAATTTTTGCTCGGTTGATGCCTCGGCTGAACAATTCGGACAATACATCAATTACCTCAGTCCCTCGCTTCGATTCCGGTGTGAGACCGTATCACCGGTTACGCTGAAGTCTACACCCACTGCCAACCCTAACGCCCGGGCATCTTCACTTGTTTCGGGAGAGTGTTGGAAGAATCTCCCCACTGAGGCCCCAAGACACGAAGTCTCTCTTCCTGCGGCTTCGCGACTTGGTGGCTTTGCGGCAGAACAGGCTCATTCGCCCATCAGCACACCTTTACCGACTCAATCACTTTTACGAGGTTGTTTGCGGGTTGTTATACTCCTGCGGCATCGCGGATCAACCACATCGCACACGAGGAACAGATGGCGAAGCTCAATACGCCGAAGTCTGATGATCTTTTCCGCCGCGCTCAGGAGTTGATTCCCGGCGGCGTCAACAGCCCCGTGCGCGCTTTTCGCGCCGTCGGCCGCGGGCCGTTGTTTATTCGCGAAGCGGCCGGCGCCGCGATCATCGACGCCGACGGCAACAGCTATATTGATTACGTAGGCTCGTGGGGGCCGATGATTCTCGGCCACGCTCACACGGCCGTGATCGAAGCGATACGCGAAGCCGCCTCGCGCGGAACAAGCTACGGCGCGCCGACCGAACTAGAAGTAGAACTGGCGAGTGACATAAACGCGGCGTTCCCTTCGATCGAGCGCGTTCGATTGACAAGCTCGGGCACCGAAGCCGCGATGAGCGCGATACGTCTCGCGCGAGGATTCACCGGCCGCGACCGCATTTTGAAATTCGAAGGCTGCTATCACGGACATAGCGACAGCTTGCTGGTCAAAGCAGGTTCGGGGCTCGCTACGTTTGGAACTCCCGACAGCGCCGGTGTGCCCGCGGACTTCGCTCGTAACACGGTTGTGGTTTCTTACAACGATGAACAAGCGCTGACCAATACATTCGAAGAACAGGGAGATGAAATCGCGTGCGTGATCATCGAGCCCGTAGCCGGAAACATGGGATGCGTGCCGCCTCGCCCCGGATATCTCAAAGCGGTGCGCGATATCACATCACGCCACGGAGCGCTGTTGATCTTTGATGAAGTGATAACGGGATTTCGCGTGGCCTATGGCGGCGCTCAGGAGTTGTATGACGTGAAGCCCGACCTCACATGTCTTGGCAAGATCATCGGCGGCGGGCTTCCAGTGGGTGCATTCGGCGGCCGCACGGACATTATGGATCGGCTCGCTCCGCTCGGTTCGGTATATCAAGCCGGAACGCTTTCGGGTAATCCGCTGGCCGTGACCGCGGGGCTTGCGATATTGAAGCTCCTCAAATCAACCAATCCTTATGTTGAACTCGAGCGCCTCGGCGCAAAGCTCGAGCTAGGCTTGCGAAGCGCCGCCACCGAAGCCGGCATCCCGGCGACGGTCAATCGAGTCGGTTCGATGCTGACTGCGTTCTTCACTGACGGTCCGGTAACGGATTGGCCCAGTGCAAAGAAGTCCGATACGGAACGCTATGCTCGTTTCTTTCGCGCGATGCTCGAAGCGGGCGTGTATCTCGCGCCATCGCAATTCGAATGCGCGTTCGTGAGTCTCGCGCACACAGATGAGCTTGTTGAGAATACCGTTGAAGCTGCACGCTCAGCGATGAATGCGCAGTGAATTCTTTTTCACTCCCCCTGTTCGCCTCTCACCACCTGCCTGATTGATGCGCTGTGCCGCATACCTGAATGGGTGACGCGCTTCGTGTTTGACTGCCCTCTCCGCCTATACGAGAATCGGAGCAATCGTCGAATTTCTGATCGCGGCAACGTTTGCGTTTCCGCGAACACTTGTGGGTCTCGATTCAATCTGGCGGAGGTAAGTCATGAATAGTTCAGCCCCCAATCAACGTCGCGGTGTTCGCCGCGTTCGATCACTCTTCCTGTTTTCGATCGCGCTCCTTGTTGGTAACGCAACGCTTCACGCACAAGGCAGCGCGGTTCGCGTCGAAACATTCGCGTTGAATCCCCTAGGCGAAGTTGTAATAGAGAATCCACGCGGGACAACACGGGTTGAAACGTGGGATGCGCACACAGTCCGCTTGGTCGCTGAGAAAGCGGGCGCCGGCACATCGATAGACGTTGGTGAGCTGGTTCTGATGGGCACGCAAAACTCCGTGGTCGTGCAGTGTAGATCCGGGATCGGACGAGTCGACTTGACGATGTATGTGCCGCACGGCTCGCGGCTTCAGGTGACGGGCGGCGGGTTTCCGGTCGATATAGGCGGCACTCTCGCCGAAGCGACAGTCGCGACCACAAGCGGGAACATCGCGTATCGCCTGGCGCCCAATGACGATGTGCGAATCGCGATGCGATCGTCCGCCGGGACGGTGCGTTCGACGATGACCCTCGCCGGCGCGGACCGCGGTGGTACGCACAGCCTCCGCGGACGACTTGGAAGCGGGGCCGCTCAAGTGATCCTGAACACTCAGACCGGAAACATCTCGCTGACGCCGGGGCCGAACGCCAGCCCAACAGCAAAGGCGCTGGTTGCATCACTGTGGAGACCGGGTATGGCGCCGCCTTCGGTCACTGAAAACATGGACGCGAATACGCGACCCAATGGATCGCCGCAAAACGACGGATGGAATGCGAATCAAACACAACGCGGCGTTTCTACTGATTATCCAAACCGCGCATCGCAGCCATCTCAGACAAACGGATCTGTGACCTTTGCCGGTAATGGTCAAAGCAATGATTCCAGCTCGACTACACGGAGCGGCCCGTTTGTTCGTCCGCGAGCGCAACGCGATACCAGCAGCGGCGATTCGGGATTGAAAGTTCGAATCATCCCTTCGAATTCCCCACCGAAAGGCGCGGGCGGTTCAATCTACGATCAAGCGAACGATCAGGGATACGTAAAACAAAATGGGCAGTCCAACACCGCAGGCTCGATCGCAACCGATCCGAACTCTTCGACAACGGACTCAATGGTGTTCGCCGGGAGCGACCGATCAAGCGACGGGGCAAACTCCGCGCGAGTCGGGCCGCTTGAACGTGACCGCCAAATGCGAAACACCGGCGGCGGCAATTCCGGACTACGAGTAAAAATTATTCCCGCGCCGGCAAGCAACGCAACTTCGGGCCGTTCGAGTTCAGTTTTCGATAATCGGGACGACAGCGCGGCGACCGACTCCCAAACTCGAAGCACAGCAGTGACGAGTAGCGGCGATGTCACATCGCAACGCGTTCCGGAATTCACGCGGCCTCGCAGGTCCGTTGTTCCGAGCGACTCGCCCGAAGAATCCGGCGCGACAACATCTGCCCGAACAACGCCGCCTGAACTGCGCCGCGCCGATAACTCCTCGCGTGATGAAACTCGCAATGAAGCGACGCCACCTGCCAGTGACCGCGACGAGGATGCCATCCTGCTCAAGGCCGCTCTTGTAAACCTGAACGTTTCGGTCACTAATCGCGCTGGAGTTTCGTTGGGCAACTTGAAGAAGGACGACTTCACGGTGGCCGAGAACGGTGAGCCGCAGAAGATCGAATTCTTTCAATCGACCGCCGCGCCGTTCAATCTCGTGTTGGCGCTCGATTTGTCCGGCTCGATCAAAGAGAAGCTCGATCTTGTGAAGTCCGCCGCGCTGCGTTTCATCGACGTTGTCGGTCCTCAGGACAAAGTCGCGGTCGTGACTTTCACCGACGAGATTCGAGTCGTCTCACAGTTGACCGGCGATCGCGAAGAATTGAAGCGGCGGATCAAGACAATCGACAAGCCTCAGGGCGGCACCGCGTTTTATGAGGCTATGTGGTTTGCGATGATGGATACGCTTCGCGGGACTCGCGGGCAGCGCAACGCGATCGTGGTGATGACTGACGGCGTAGACAGCTCGCTTGACCGCTATAACCCGATGCAGACTCGAGTGACGTTCAATCAGCTTGGCCGCCGCCTGGAGGAATCGGACGTGATTGTGTTCCCGATCTATCTTGATACCGAGTACGAAGAAGTATTCGAGCGCGGCAACAGCACGTCTGAGGCTTATGCGATTGCACGCGATCAACTGGACCGGCTCGCCGAGCTGACCGGCGGCCAGAAATTCACGGCCGAAAAGGCGAACGATCTTTCGGGAGTGTATAAGCAAGTCGCGGCGGCGCTGCGAACCGTTTACAGCGTAGGCTACTACCCGACCAATCCCGACAAAGACGGAACGTTTCGCAGGGTTCGAGTGGTTGTCGATCGCCCCGACGCAGCGGTGAAGACGAGGAAGGGATATTACGCGAAATAGTCGTTTGCTCGTACGGGCGGCCCTCCTTGGCCGCCCCCTTTCTCAAATGCGTGTCCGTGCGTTAAGAGGGGCGGCCACGTAGAGCCGCCCATACAAGGTCCCTTACAAGCCTTAAGTCGCGCGCATCCACGGCGGATTTTTCTTCGCGACTCTCTCGTACACCGGACACGTCTCGACGTGCGCGCCTGGAAGATACCCGGTGCTGAGCAGAAACTCTCCGGTGATCTCGCCTCCGGTGAAAAGAAAACACTTCTTGAAAAGCCTCACCCATTCTTCCTTCACCAGCGGATGATGAGCGTCGAGCCATCGCGCGAATGAACCGTGACTCTCTCGGATCAACACGATTCGCCGGGCGTTCTCGATCACCGCGTTGATCTTCAGCTCGTTGCGAATGATCCCTTCGTCGCCGAGCAATCGCGCGCGTTCGCGCTTCCCGTATCGAGCGACTCGATCGACATCGAACCCATCGAATGCATCGAAGAAGTTCTGTCGCTTCTTCAAAATCGTCAGCCACGACAACCCCGCCTGATTGATCTCGAGCGCGAGCCGTTCCAGTAGCCTTGCGTCTTTTCTGATCGGGAAGCCGTACTCTTTCGCGTGATACGGTCCGTGATATGGATGCCCTGGTGCAATGTCACAGTAACTCATCGTGTTTGAACTTTATCTTGCCACGGCGCCGCGAATCAAATTCGCATTGCTTTCTATTGTGTTGCTCGATTGCGCAAGCTTGCGCTCACGCGCGAGGCGACTGTAGAACTACCGGGTGTGCCATCAACAATCTTGTGGAGAATCAACATGAGTCTGGATGCTGAGAAGGAAATCATCGACACCTGGAACATCAATAACCGAATCAATCTGTATCTGCTCGATGCTATCCCGGCCGACGCGTTGAACGACGCTTCGGCTTCCAAGGGCAGAACGGTCGCCCAGCAGTTCGCTCACGTGCACAACGTTCGGCTTATGTGGTTGAAAAGCGCCGCGCCCGAGTTGATGGAAGGCATAGATAAAGTCGAGAAGGAAGTGGCCGCCGACAAGAAGCTTCTGACTCGCGCTTTGAAGGATTCGGGCAAGGCGATGGAATCGTTATTCAAGAAAGCGATCGTCGAAGGCAAGGTCAAAGGCTTCAAGCCGCACGTCACTGCGTTTCTCGGATACGTCCTCGCGCACGAGTCACAACATCGCGGCCAGATCGCGTTGTCGCTCAAGCAATCGGGTCACGCGCTCGACAAAAAGATCAGTTATGGAATCTGGGAATGGGGCGTGCGATAGAAGATGAGCGGCGACCTTTCAAGCGCCGAAGACTTCGCAATCGAGATCGCCGAAAAGATTCGCGCGCTTCCGAACGCGAAGACCGATGCCGTGCGAGCCGTGCGCCGCGAGTTCTCGAAACGGCTCGCGAAATTCCCGGCGGCGTTTGTCATCGAGTCGGCGATGCGGCTCCTGAGCGAACCCGCGATCCATCGCTTCGTCGCTTATGAGCTGGTCCAGCATCATCCGGCGGCCGCGTCGAGCCTTCGTCAGAAAGAACTCGAGCTCTTCGGGCGCGGGATGAGCGAGTGGAGCGAGGTAGATTGCTTTGCCTGTTACCTGTCAGGGCCCGCGTGGCGCGTCGGCCAGGTTTCAGACAAAGTGATTCACCGATGGGCGCGGTCGAAAGATCGTTGGTGGCGGCGCGCCGCGCTCGTGAGCACCGTGCCTTTGAACATCAAGGCCCGTGGCGGAAGCGGCGACGCGCGGCGCACGCTTGAAGTTTGCCGGATGTTGCTCGCTGATCGCGACGACATGGTTGTGAAGGCGATGTCGTGGGCGCTTCGCGAGCTGGCGAAGCGCGATTCGCGAGCGGTGCGGCAATTCTTGAACAACCATCGCGGCCAATTAGCTTCGCGAGTGGTTAGAGAAGCCGGGAACAAACTCGCGACCGGGTTGAAGAATCCGAAAACGGCAAAGTGATCGAGGAGAACAATGGCGAAACGATATTGGCTGATGAAATCCGAACCCTCGTCGTATTCGATCGATGATCTGAAACGCGACACGACTACGCTGTGGGACGGCGTGAGAAACTACCAGGCTCGAAACCTTATGCGAGAAATGAAAGTCGGCGATGAAGCGCTGTTTTATCATTCGGGCGCCGAGCCTCCGGCAGTCGTCGGGATTCACGAGATCAGCGGGCTTGCGGAGCCCGACCCGACGCAATTCGATTCTGGCGACAGTCACTACGATCCGAAGGCAACGCTTGCAAATCCCATCTGGTACAGTGCGCGCATCAGGTTCAAGAAAAAGTTCGCGCGCGCCGTTACGCTTCCCGAAATCCGAGAGCACAAGGCTCTGCAAAAAATGGTTTTGATCAACAGAAGCCGTCTTTCAGTTCAGCCGGTCACCGAAAAGGAATTCAAGATCATCAGCGAGTTGGGATCGAGCAAGTCTGTGGGCCAAGGAAAGACCAGTGGATGACGAAGACTTGGGTCATCACTTGGACTAGAGAAGAGAGTGACAATTCGTAGTTTGTAAAATGCGTTTGGAGTTTCAAACCAAACTCCTATCGTTCGTTGTCGCAGACTCTCCCACGATGTTAGAGTTTTGCCAAGTAAGGAGGCGTCACCGAATGTCGAGTAGAACTTCAGCCATAGATACTTTGATACAGTCGAACTTATGGCGCGAGTTCGAGAAAACAGCCCGTGGTAAACGCCGCCGCCCGGTTGAATTGTTGGCCGACGTGATCGCTGATTTTCTCGAAACACAAGAAGGCGACGAGATCTTCAGCGATGTGGCGCGCGACATCGGCCATACCGGTTACAAGGAAAGCGATGCCGTTGAAATTGTAAAAAACTATCGTTCTTCGCGGAGAAAGTGAGTGGCGCGAAAAGACCGCCTGCCTGTTGGCTTCGACACCAATTTGTTTATCACGCGCACCTTGCGACACAAGAAAAACTCTATCAATGAGCGGGCGTTTAATCTCTGGCTCGTGCGGCGTCGATTGCAGCTCGTGGTCAGCCGGCCGATTCTTGATGAGTATCTTGGTGTGCTGGCAATGCTTGGGACTACGCCGCGGAACCTCGCTCGCCTGGAAAGTTACCTTCTCACTGCAAACATCGTGACTCAGGTCAATCTCGGCAAACGCCTCCGCCTCAGCCGCGACCCGGATGATAACAAGTTTCTCGATACTGCATACGTGGGTAAAGCAAAATATCTCGTCACTCGTGACAACGATTTACTCGACATTCCAAAAGCGAGCCTGCGCGGCATACGCTTCCAAATTGTCAGCCCGTTTGAACTGCTGCGACAGCTCTACGAACTTTGAGTTCTTTCTGCCGGGGGAAACTTGCGAGATTGATTAAGTAGCCGGCGCTCTTAACGCAAGCCATATAAACAGAGCAAGGCTGCCCAGCCGCTTGGTAAAGTCGGACGCGCTGACTGTCATTCTTTCCCATATTTGACTGCCATCTCAAAAAAGTATTTAGCGTGAAAAAAGCTTCGAGGAATACTCGGTTATGTGACGTCCACTGCTGATTATGCCTCATCTCAAACTGCTTGCCACCGCCACTTTGTGTGTAATATGCCCACAAGGTTTCAAACGCTTGAGCTAGTACCAGGCATTCTATTCTTAGACTTTGATTTTCCATTGAAACTCTATCCTCACAAATGGAAGTGTTGTTGATCATATTCAAATGTCTTTCTGCGGTTTTCATCTGTTCAGCAAAATCCATGAACAGTGCCCAGAGTCTATGCTGACGATTAAGCCCATCCCAGAAGTTCTCGCTATTGATACATCGAACTGCGAAGTAGCCAAACATATACAAAGTTACGTGATCGTTTATGAGGCCGGAGTTTCGCATCAATGCAAGCTCTTCAAAGAATCCAATGAAGCGGTCTTTTTCCACAAGGGGTACCTTTCTTAGACCTTCATCATCCGTTTCGAGGAGCTGACAGATATTCTTGAATGACGCATCCTCTCGTAGGCGTGAGCGCATCTTGAGGAACATTTCAGAACGCTGCGTAACGCCCTGTTTTCTATACTCAAACAACGCCTTCAGAGCTATGGTGATCGTAGCCACAACAACGCCAATTGCGCTTACAACTATAGTGAGAAGGTCTTTGATTTCCATACGGCCAGCGGTTTCCTATCTGCCTTCGCCCTTTTTCAACGATTGCTCTCAATGGATAAGAGTCATGATCATTAGTTCGAGGAAGCCAAGCTGAGATATTCGCTATTCAAGGAAATGTTCCGCGTACTCCTCAGATCTCTGACTCAGATTGTTACTCATTATTACTCTTGCACAGGAGTTCCATCTCAGGATCGCATCATCATTTTCGGCGGGGCGAATCGCTTCCGCTTTTTCGAACCATTCCATCGCTTCGCGAAACCAGTCGTATGCCGCATAACGCGCGTCAGGCGAGCCCTTCGCAAGCCTGGCCTTTGCTCGGCGCTCCCAAACGATCCCCGTGTAGTACGTCCGTTGGTACTCGTCCCTGAGCCGCCCAAGCACATCCTGAATCTGCGTATCGCCGACGGTGTAGCCTTTCGCAAGTCGATCGGTCATCGCCAGCAGCAACGTAATGAGAGCCTGCTGATGATCGGGATCGACTTTCAGGACGTCCAGGCAAATACTCTCGGCGGCGCCCGGCTCGTTGATCAGGCGATAGCGCATCGCTTTGTCGAGCGCGGCCGGAATAGCGTCTCTGTGCAAGGGTTTGAGTTCGAACATTGTGTTGCTCCTGGTTAAATCAGTTTCGAATCTCTGGGCCGGAGTTTGTAGTCCGGCCTTCTTGTATCAGGGGTCTTCGCTCGAGGATTTCAGATACAAACTTCCGCCTGAAGGCCGGACTACAAACGCGCATTATTGTTCTCGCCCACGAAACAGTTGTACGAGTCGCGCGAACGGATCATAAAACTTGCCGACCACCCGCTCCTTCAAAGGTATGATCGCGTTGTCGGTGATCGTGATGCTCTCAGGGCAGACCTTCGTGCAGCACTTTGTTATGTTGCAAAAGCCAACGCCCATAGTCTCCTTCAACTCTTCCAGCCGATCCTCGGTGTCCAGCGGATTCATCTCGAGCGCCGCCACGTAAACAAGAAAGCGAGGCCCGATAAACTTTTCATGCAGATTGTGCTCGCGCAGCACGTGACACACATCCTGACACAGGTAACATTCAATGCACTTGCGAAACTCCTGAACGCGATCGATGTCTTCCTGCTGCATTCGCCACGTGCCATCCGCTGCGTCGGGCGAGCGCGGCTTGAATTTCTTGATTTTCTTTTTGACCTCGTAGTTCCACGAGACATCGGTGATCAAATCCTTGACGTGCGGAAACGCTTTCATCGGCTCGACCGTCACCGGCTTGTCGAGCGAGAGCTGACTGAGCCGCGTCATGCACATCAGCTTAGGCATGCCGTTGACTTCAGCCGAACACGAGCCGCACTTGCCGGCCTTGCAGTTCCATCGCAACGCGAGGTCGTTCGCTTGATCGGCCTGGATTCTACGAACGGCGTCAAGCACAACCATGCCGGGCGCTGTTTCGATGGTGTAGTCGACGAACTTGCCTTCGCCGGCGCTTCCGCGCCAGACGCTGAATGTGGCTTGTGGCATCAACCCATCTCCTCTATGACCTGCTTGAGCTCCGCGGGCATCTCAGGAATCGCATCGCGCACGACCTTCATCGTGCCGTCTGAATCCTTTCTGACCGCGATGTTGATCTTTGCGAACACTTCGCTCTTATCGGGATAGTCATCGCGAAATTGCGCGCCGCGGCTCTCTTTGCGTTCGATGGCGCATAGCGTGACTGCTTCGGAAACCGTCAGCAGATTGGAGAGATCGAGAGCGGTGTGCCAGCCGGGGTTATATTCGCGATTGCCGATGACACCTACAGTCGACGCCCGTCTCCAGAGGCGCGAGATTCCTTCGAGCGCGCGCTGCATCTCGTCTTCCTTTCGCACGATGCCAACTAATTCCTGCATCATTTCCTGCAACTCGAGTTGGATCTTGTACGGGCCCTCGCCGGATCCGTCCGTGCGTTCGAAAGGCTCAAGCGCTCGCCGCGCTGAGGCTTCAATCTCTGCGTCGTTAATGTGACCTTGTGAATTCTCGCGAGCGAATTGTGCAGCATACTCGCCCGCTCGCTTGCCGAACACCAGCAGATCCGAAAGCGAATTGCCGCCCAATCGATTAGCGCCGTTGATTCCGGCCGCGCATTCGCCTGCCGCGAACAAACCCGGCACTCCTGACATCTGAGTATCGGCGTCGACGCGAATGCCTCCCATCACGTAATGCGTAGTCGGACCGACTTCCATCGGCTGCTGAGTGATGTCGATGTCGGCGAGTTGTTTGAACTGATGATACATGCTCGGAAGCTTGCGCTTGATGTGCTCTTCGGAATTCGGAAGCCGTTTTCGTATCCACGCTATGTCCAGATACACACCGCCGTGGGGACTCCCTCGGCCTTCTCGAACCTCTCGCACGATGCAGCGAGCTACGTGATCGCGAGTCAGGAGTTCAGGTGGGCGGCGCGCGTTCTTATCACCCTGCGTGTAGCGCCAGCCCTCTTCTTCGTTGTCGGCGGTCTGGTGCTTGTAGTTGTCCGGGATCTCGTCGAACATAAACCGCTTTCGCATGCTGTTGAGCAAGACGCCGCCTTCGCCGCGAACTCCTTCGGTGACCAAAATGCCGCGGACGCTTGGCGGCCACACCATGCCGGTCGGATGGAACTGAACGAATTCCATGTCGATCAACTCGGCGCCCGCGTGATAAGCCAAAGCGTGACCATCGCCGGTGTATTCCCAACTGTTGCTCGTGATTCTGTATGCTCGCCCGATCCCTCCGGTCGCAAGCACGATCGATTTCGCTTTGAACAATCGAAAGCGCCCGCGTTCGCGATCGTATGCAAACGCGCCAACCACTCGATCGCCATCCGTCAAAAGAGTCAGGACGGTGACTTCCATATGAACATCGATGCCCTGATGAATCCCGTGATCCTGGAGCGTTCGAATCATCTCGAGCCCGGTGCGATCGCCAACGTGCGCGAGCCTCGGATACTTGTGCCCGCCGAAGTTGCGTTGAAGAATTCGGCCGTCGGGGGTGCGATCGAACACCGCGCCCCACGATTCGAGCTCGCGAACGCGCGCGGGCGCTTCCTTCGCGTGAAGCTCGGCCATTCGCCAGTTGTTGACGTATTGACCGCCGCGCATCGTATCGGCGAAGTGGACCTTCCAGTTGTCGCGCTCATCGACGTTGGCAAGCGCGGCGGCGATCCCGCCTTCCGCCATCACGGTGTGCGCCTTGCCGAGAAGCGATTTGCAAACAAGACCGACGGACACGCCTGCGGCCGATGCTTCAATGGCGGCGCGCAGTCCGGCGCCTCCGGCTCCTATCACCAACACGTCGTGTTCGAATGTTTGGTAATCGGCCATCAGAAGATTCTCCTGTCTGACCAGATACCCATAGAACACAGCCGCACAAAGATGTCGGAGAACGCCACCCAGAACAGGCTCATCCACGCCCAAAGCATGTGGCGGCGATTCAAACAGCTCACGCAATTGTAACTTTTCTGACGGACCGGCATCTTCGATAATTGATCGCATCCTCCGCCGACAAGATGACGAAGCGAGTGACAACTGAAGGTGTAACCGCCAAGCAGAATCGCATTGATGGTAAGAATAATTGTCCCGTAACCGATCCCAAAACTGACCTGCCCCGCCGCGTCAGTGAACCACATAGCCTTCCACGCATCGTGCAAGAGGATCACAATGAACACCAAAGCAAGGTAGAGAAAGTATCGATGCAAATTTTGAAGGATCAGCGGAAACGAGCGCTCGCCCAGGTATCGTTTGCGTGGCTCGCCGACCGCGCACGACGGAGGGTCCGCCCAGAACGCTTTGTAATAAGCGCCTCTGTAGTAGTAGCACGTCAGCCGAAAGCCGCCGGGCGCCCAAAGGATAATCAAGGCGGGCGACCACGGAAGCCACGCCGGAAACCACGCGGGCTTCGCGCCGAACCAACTGTGCACCGGATCGCCAAACAACTCCGGCGAATAGAAGGGCGAAAGATAAGGACCGAACCGATAATGAGTCCCCTGGAACGCCGCCCACGTTGAGTACACCACGAACGCGGACAATCCCAGGAACGTCAAAAGCGGCTGAAGCCACCATGCGCCGGTGCGCATCGTGCTACCAAAAGCCGGTCGTTTTAGGGTGACGTTTGTGGAAGCCATGGAAAGGTATCATTACCTCCTGAGCGAGTGGTCTGGATCAGGGCCGAGATGTTCGCGTGTTAAGTTCTGGATGTTCGCATGATGCCTGGAAGAGGTCTTGTGAAAAAGGGACGCGTATGATTTAGACCTACAGACACGCGCAGTCGCTGCTGACATGGCGGAACGTTTAACATACCGTTCAATTTAGAGTCAACAAGACGCCTGCGTTCGGTGAAATGACAACCTGAAAATCAATTGCTGATTATTGACTAGGCTGTTCCGTGTTGTGAGTTAGAATCGAAGAGTGACTATTGAATCTAGAACCCCTTTTGCAGCGGCATCCGCTGGGCGACCACGGTTCTGGCCCAGCCACCCCTTGAGATTCGCGTCATTTGCCAATTCGAGAAATTACGAGCTCTCGTCACCGGTCGGCGGTTCACCCCCGGAGGAAGATGCAGGTAGTAGCTTGTTTTGAAGCTTCAGAACCTCGATCTGCAATTGCAAAATTATTCTTTCGCGCTCGCTGTCTAACCGTATGGCCATCTTCTCGCGTTCGCTTTGATCTTCGTGTTTGTTGAATCTTATTTCATTAGCCAGTTGTTGTACGACGAGGGTGAGGTTGGTTAAGTCTTTTCTCGTGTCCTTGACGTCCGTGCGAGTCTGTTCCAGTTCTCTAGCTAAGGTGAATAGAGTAATGAATGATTTCCAAAAGTCTTTCCACATTATTAGCTTAGGCTCTAAGTTCATTAATAAGATGACGCGTCAACTCCTTCTCCTGTTCAATCTCTATCTGGGACTCTTTCATTCTTGTAGTGAGCTCATCGACTTCTCCAAGAATGGTCTTGAAAGCGCGCGTAAGTCGCCTCGTGGCGGATGCTTGCGAAATGCCTAGCTTGTCGGCAATCTCGCGTAATGTATATCCCTCTGTGCGCATTTCGAAGATTGTCCGCTCGTCAGTCTCGAGTTTACCTAGCAACTCCCTTAATGCCGTTTCGTAATATTGGTTTCCGCTTCTTTCCGTTTGAAACACTTCGTCCTCCTCTACAAGAGCCCTTTCCATCGACATGTTTCGGCGAAGGCTGTCTGTGTAAATGTTTCTCACTAAGCGGGAAATCCAAGCATAGAATTCACGCTCGCTCCGAATATCTTTTTCGGTCTTTATGCGCCCTGTTAGGAGTTCGGCATATACTTCCTGTTCCAAGTCTACAGCGTCTAAAAAAACGCCTCTTGAACCATACCGCGCCAAAACATTGGCGGCAGTACGCCTAACTCGGCCTTCGACGGCGGGATCGCTTACCAATTCCGACAAAGCTGCGCGATCGCCAAGTGAGCCTCTCCTCATTAGGTCCAACAGATGTTCTTGATAGTGTTCTTCACTTCTGGCCATAGGGTGACGTTACCATATTCTCGAGGGACGAGCGAGGGCGTGATGAGCTCAGCCCTACTTGAGTTATCTTGGATCTCAGGCGCCGAACGGCGATGCAAGGTTCACGCGTAAGTGCGCAAGCAGTCAACCTTCCATCGCATTTGACTTGTTCGTCTAATACAAGCCGATCCGCCGCAGCAGGTCGATGAAACGCGGATCACCACGCAGGCCGTCAAGCGCTGGATCAGAGTTCAGAAATACGACGTAATAATTCCGCTCTCTAAATACTTTCTCCAGCCATTCAAACGCGCGGTCCTTGTCGGCAAGCGTCGCGTACAAAGTCGCCATCGCGAACGGCGATACCGGCTCGCGCTTCGACGCCCCGGTCACTTCCGCGAGCACCTTCAACGCTTGCTGCTTTCTTCCAGACTCCGCGTACACTCGCCCGACCCACGCCTTCATCGATCTATCGCCTGACAGCTCGATGTATTTCCCGTACTCGCGGATCGCGTCGTCATACGACTTCTTTCCTTCGTAGGCCAGCGCGAGATGAAAATGCGCTTCCGCGAAATTCGAATCCATATCCAGAGTCTTGCGCAATTGCTCGATCGCTTCATCGTATCGGCGTGCGCTGTGAAGCGCTCTTCCCAACGCCGTGTTGATGATCAGCGAAAGCGGATTGAGATCAAGCGCCTGCCGCGACTCGGCTATCGCTTCGTCAAATCGTTTCCGGGCGATCAGGTATGCCGAGTACCAGTGATGCGCGGTCTCGTAATTCGGATTCAACTCGATCGCTTTCGCGTATTGATTCTCTGCCTCGTTCCAATTCCACTCATACTCGTAAGCCGCCCCAAGCGACGTGTGAGCTTCGGCCAGCGAGTCGTCGAGTTCCAACGCGCGCAACGCCGCGGCTTTCGCCTTGGGATAAAGATCACTCGAAGGCGCCGCGCTGTACTCGTATAACAGCGCATAGCAGTCGGCGAGCCCCGCATACGCGAGCGCGTAATTCGGGTCCTTCGCGATTGCCTGATTGAAGTACTCGGCCCCTTTCTTCATTCCGTCTTCGGTGCGTTTGTTCCAGTAGAACCGGCCCCTCAAATAAAGCTGATACGCATCGGCGTTATCGGTGTATCGCTTAGTTAGTCGCTTCTGATCCTCGCCGCTCAACTTGAGCTGCAGCTTCTCGGACACATCTTTTGCGATTTGTTCCTGCAACGTGAACAGGTCTCCAATTCGCCGATTGTATTGCTCACCCCAAATCTGCGTGTCGTCGCGCGAATCGATCAGCTCGACGTTAATCGAAAGGTTGTCGCCAAGCTGAACGATCTTTCCCGTCACCACGCCATGCACCTTAAGCTCGCGAGCGGCCGTCTTTTGATCCGCATCCCCTGCCTTGTACTTGAAGACCGCGTTGCGCGACATCACTTTGAGATTGCGCGACTGCGAAAGGTTATTGATCAGACTCTCGGTGAGCCCTTCGCTGAGGTACTCGGTGTTCGGATCGGAACTCGCGTTGACGAATGGCAACACGGCGATCGAATCGATTGGATGCGCGCCGGTTGAGAACAAAAAATAAGCGAGAACGGCAACCAGCAGCAGCGCGATGATTGATAAAAGCATGAACCCGCGTTTGTGCTGTTTTATTTCACCGACAATGTATTCGGCGCTTGATGTGGCGCGCACCGTTGGCACCTGATCGCTTCGAACCACGAATTCGGCAACGGTTCGTTGAGCCTGTGGACCCGTCGGCGCCGCTTCGCCGGAATCAGGCACGCGAGCAGATTCATCAAGCCCCGTTTCAAAATCCAATCTGCGATGAATTCGTTTCAGATCTTCGAGATAATCCTCGATCGTCTGATAACGCCGGGCGAGGTCCTTTGCCAACGCTCGAGCGACGATCGTCTGGAGCTTGACGGGCGCTTCGGGTAAACACTCGGTCAACGGCGTGGGCTCGCGTTCGAGAATTGAAACGACCACATCGCTGACGGTCGCGCCCTTGAAAGGCATCGTTCCGGTCAGCATCTCGTAAGTAAGAGACCCGAGGCTGAAGATGTCGCTCCTCGCATCAACCGGGAGAGCGCGCGCTTGCTCCGGCGACATATAGTTGGGACTGCCCATCACGATGTTTGCTTCGGTGGTGACCAGCCCGAGCGTTTTCACTTCTCCGTCTTCGGCGCCTGCAGGTTGAGCGCCGGAAACAAACTCGGCGAATTTCTCGGTGAGCTTGGCCACGCCGAAATCGAGCACCTTCACTATGCCATCCGGCCGCAGCATGATGTTTTCCGGCTTGATGTCTCGATGCAGAATCCCGATTCGATGCGCGGCCGCGAGCGCGCCGGCGACTTGCATCGCGACGTCTACTGCCTCCCGCACGCTCATTTTCTCGCGACGCAACTTCTGTCGAACCGTTTCGCCCTCGACGTATTCCATCGCGATAAAACGAGATCCCTTCTCCGAAGCGATTTCGTGGATGGTGATGATGTTCGGATGATTGAGCGCGGATGCGGCTCTCGCTTCCTGCTCGAAGCGGCGGAGCCGGTCTTCATCCTCTCTTGATTGTTGTGAGAGCAGCTTGAGCGCGACCCGCCTCCCGAGTCGCGAGTCCTCGGCGAGATAAACCTCGCCCATGCCGCCGACGCCTATCCGCGACAGGATTCTATAATGCGAGATGACTGTGTTCTCTGCCAGCACGTTGATCGGCTCCGCCTCGATCTCGATCGAGCCGCCAATGACTTTATCAGAATCAAGTCCGAGTGCGGAGCGCGCAGTGTGGAGTGCGGAGTGTGGAGTGCGGAGAGTGTGGAGTGCGGAGTTCAGAGGACGCAGGGCATTCCTGACTCCGCACCTCCGAACTCCGCACCCAGCACTTCTTGTTATGAGGGAATCGCGTTCTCGCGTTCCAGCCATTGTTGAAGCGATTCGTTTTCGCGCGCGAGCTCGTCCGCGTTGATTAAGCCACGCTGCAACGCAACCGAGATCGCTCGCGAACGCGGGCTGTAGGTGTTTCCCCAACGAGTATCGACAATCTGCTCGAGGTCGATTGAGAGCTTTGCGTAAAGCTCTCGAAGCCTGTTCTGCACGCCGCGCTCACTCAAGTAGCGGCGCCGAGCTATGGCCTTGTCGGTCAAGCCGAGCGCGATGTCGAGCAGCGCTTCGTATTCGATGTCCGTCAATCCCGATCCGCGGCTGGTCGCGCGGGACTGGACCAGTCGAATCTCAGGATCGATCCAACACTGCTCATCAATCAGCACCGCCCGCAGAGCGGCGATCAACTTTTCGTCGGGTGAGGATTTTAGAACGTAGCCGTAAACCGTTTCGGCGGGGACCACTCGCGCAAGCTCGCGGATATAGATTTCGTCCTTGTACTGCGACCAGAAAATGATTCGCGCGAGTTTAAGCTCGGCCCATATTTGCTGAGCAGCCTTCACACCCGAAAGCTCGGGCATTTTAATATCCAGTACAACGAGGGCCGGATGGTGATGTAAGGCCAGTTCGACCGCGCTCTTGCCGCCGCACGATTCAATTATCGGCCCGGCGTCGGGAAAGTGATCAGTTATGATGGCGCGAAGGTAATCGCGCTGAAAAGTCATGTCCTCGGCAATTAGTATACTCATAGGAAAATGATGAATGATGAATAATGAATGATGAACATAAGGCAAAACGATGAATGATGATAATGATGAATGTTGACCGGACTACTTGGCACTCTTGGCTGTCTTTGCTGAAGCGACAAAGATTGCCATGAGCTCTTCGCCTTCGGACAACAGTTCAGCTAATCTCGCCTGACTAACTATGCCCGCATCGATCAGGAGTTCCAACCAATAAACTGTTTCCGACAGTTCCTGGAGAAGAACTTCAATCTTACTAACGAACTCGGCCCTTGATCTCGCGCGCGTTGCTTCTCGGTAATGGGCGCCAACAGAGGTTCCGCTGCGGAGAACTTGTTTGCCAAGCACCTGCGCTTCGGTTGTCTTCGGCAGTGACGAATACAGACGCACTATTCGCAAAGCAAAGGCCTTGGTGCGAGCAAGCAAGTCCCTGGCATCTCGTTCATCCATTCCTACCTCTGTCGCGCCTCATCAATTATCGTCCTTCTTCGTTCATCATTCATCAATCATCATTCATCATTTCTTATCGGTATTCTCACTTCAACAACCGTTCCGCGGCGGCCCGTCGCCTGCAACCATGTGAGCTCGGCTCCAATCAACCGAGCGCGATATCTCATGTTCTCAATTCCGCGCGCGCGACGCAGATTGCCCGAAGCGGTCATCCCGCGGCCATCGTCGCTTACCCTGACCAACAGGTACTCGCCTTCGCGCATTATCACCAGCTCGACGAACCGGGCGCTTGCGTGCTTTGAGATATTGTTGAGCGCTTCTTGTATGATTCGATACAGCAGCAACTGCTCGGTCTCGGAAAAATTGATGTCTTCACCGCGAGCGAGGCACGAGAATCGGGTCAGGAATGTGCGTTCCGAACACTGGGAGGCGCGAGCAAGACAGCTCTCAACCGCCGGCACGAATCCGAGCGTGTCGAGCGCCGATGGACTAAGGCTCTCCATCGCCCGGCGCACCTCATCCATCGCCGACTCCAAACCATAGATAAGCTTCGCGAGCCCGTTGCGTACTTCCTGAGACATCGCGCCCTCGGGCTTTTCGAACAGCCGCCGCGCCAATCGAGTCAGCTCGCGAAAATCCGACAGTGTTTGATCGTGCAGATCGGCGGCCAGCAGCTTGCGCTCGCTTTCTACCAGCGTGACAAATTCAAGCAGCCCCTCGATCAATTCGCGCTGAGTGTTCAAGTCCTACCTCCAAGATTGCAGTACGACGGCGAACGGCAATTCGAACTGCGGGATTCCACAGTTTCATTGTGTGTGAGTCGTCCCGAAAGTTTGCGGAATGCGCTCTACAACCTGCCGCGCGCTGGATGTACACTGCGCACGTCTTCCGAAGATGTCAACCGCTCGGGGCGAGACTGAAAGCCTTCAGGTCTCGCCCCCTATCACAGAGCGAAACGCGGAAGAAAGGAGATATCATGAAAACCATTGCAAGACTCGGATCGATCGCTGCAGCCTTTATGCTGCTCGGCTTGATAGTGGCCGCGGCCCCCAAGGGTCAGCGGGCAAACAAGTACTTCACCATCGCCGGAACAGTGCTCGAAGTCGGCCAGAAAGAGCACACGCTCCTGGTCGCCGACCGCCGATCTGAAAAGCTCTATCTAATCGAGATACCTGACGGGGCTACTTTCAAAATCACCTTTGGCAACGCGATGCTTATGGCTAAGCCGGGACTCGCCAACGTGAATACCCGGGAACGGGTAGAGATTCGGTGCTTCCGCGGTGACCGAGACCACCTGGCTCGGCTCAACGACGGCCGCGAGGTTGTCGTACTGACGGCTGCGAATTAGTTCGACCCCGCGGTAGCCGGTTTCATTGCCGGCTCCCAATACTCCCAGTGCTGACGTCCCTCTCACTCCCCTGCCGGGCCGCCTGACGTTCCTCCCGCAACCGAGGAAGGCGGCCCGGCTCTTTCGCAACGTCGCAACACATCAACGGCTCGATGTTAGAATCAGTCTCGCATGCGCTCCCGTTGGAAGTATGTATCACCTTCATCGATGCTCGTCCTCGCGGCGGCGTTCGCGCTTGTCTCAATTCCAGCTTGCCGGAAGCATCAGCCTCAAGACACCGAATTGACTATCCCGATTGCCGGCGAGCCCGATCGCTACTCAGCTACGGTTATTCGCACCGTCGATGACGGGACGAGACGTGAGGTGAGTACCAGCCGTGAGTTTCGGTTAGGTGAATCGCGGCGCAACGAATGGACCGAACAGGGACGCCGCCTTGCGCTGATTTGGCTGCCTGATCCGGGCAAGGCGTTCCTGCTTGACCTGGACGCGAAGACCTACGAGGAAATCGAAGACGGACCTGGTGAACGCGAAGGCCTGCTCGCATCGCATGCTACTGCCGAGTCTAACCAGCTCGAGGCCATCGACCGGGCAGTTGATGACGCTCCAACGCCCGAGCAAATCGAAACTCGCGCGCTTCCCGATCAACTTATCGACGGCCATTCGTGCTCGGTGTACGAACAACACGCAAGGTTCCCCGACGGTCATACAGAGATCACTAGAACTTTTCGCGCGCGGGACCTCGCGGGACTCTTGCTGAGGGTTGAGTCATCGTCAGACTCGGGTACCGTAGCTGTGATAACCGAGCGGCGCGATGTCACTACCGGCGTTGCCGGCGATCTCTTCACTGTTCCTGCAGATTATCGTAAGAGCGAAAAGTCGGTTCGCTGAGCTGTGATAAAAGGATGGCTTGATCCGGATCACGGAAAAGTATTTTATCGAACGAACATCGGCGCCTGACCACTCGACCACGGATCGTACTCATGAGCGAACGTCAGCCGCTCAGCGAGCGGCGGGTGATTGTACAGCCATATCTTTATGAAGGCGCCCGGATCGGGATCGGCCAGATCCACTTCACCGAGAATCTGGAACGCTTCGGCGGCGTTTTCAGATGAATTCGGGATGATTCCGTGAGTGACTTCCAGGCCGTACACATCCGATTGATGCTCCTGATATCGGCTGAAGGAATTGAACACCGGCTCGGCCAGGAAGAAGAACAAGTAAACGAAAAGCAACAACGCGGGCAGCGACGCCCAATCATCCATGCCACGCACTAACCACGCGCGGCTCTTCCGAGCAAGCGCGCGCCTGAGCGCAAGGTGTACGAGCAGAAGCACAACGATTATCAAAACCGCTGCGAACGCGATGCCTTTCGGAATGTGACCCAGAACGTAGTGTCCCATCTCGTGGCCCACGACAAACAGCGTTTGCGGAGTCGTCATTTTGTTGATGGTCGTGTCCCAGACAACCACCCGTTTCGATCCCGCGAAGCCGGTCACGTACGCGTTGACGGCGTTGAGTTTCTCGCTCGCTTTCATTTCGAACATTCGATCGCGCGGGATATTCAGCCCGGCGTGCTCAGCTAATTTTTCGATGTCAGTGACAAGCGCGGGCTGAGTGACCTCGAGCGGCTCGAATTTATTGAACAGCGGATCGATCACAAGCGGCGTTATGAACAGGAGGAATGCGAGCAGCGGCACCGAGCCAAGCCCGGAGTACAGCCACCAGCGGCGAGGGCTCCGTCGGATCAGGCCGTACAACATATAAACCAGAATCGACGCGATGATGAACCCGACCAGTTCGCCCTTTGTCCAATCCCAGAGCCACGAGCCCCATCCCTGCACAGAGATTTCATATCGAACTGCGAGATGATGTTGATAGGCGTCGAGCGGAAGTTTCAACGCATCGAACGTCAGCAGTAAAAGCGGAACGAAGATGATGGCTTGAACGAAGCGCCTTTGTGAGACCCGTTCCACCAGATCGCGATACTTCGGCGCGATTCGCAATCCGATGATGATCAGCAGGAGCACCAGCGAGTAACCCGCGCCGATGAAGTGGAGCGCGTATTGAGTCCTGGAATACGCAACGGCCTTTTCATATTTCTCGGGCGACAGCTTGTAAGACTTTACGTCTTGCTTTTGAATCGTTGCCGAGGGTTGCGATGTCTGCTCAGCCGGCGCTGGAGATTGAGCTTCCGCGAGCGTGGCAAACACCACACACATTGCTGCTATCGCTAACGCCAACAGGATTCGGCGATGCTTGCTCATTTCTCGAACCGTCAGGCGCGCTCGGCCTCAACCGGCCGCTCAACCTCGTAGCCGGCGTTGATCCAGCCGTTCGTTCCCCCTACGACATTGAAGACCTGGGAGAAGCCGTTCTGCGCCAATATGCCCGTACCCGCACTCGATCTATAACCGCTCGCGCAGATCACCGCGGTTGGCAGCTTTGGGTCGAGTCTTGAAAGGTCGCGAGCGAGATGAGACAGCGTGATATTGATCGCACGTGGCGCGTGACCCGCGGCGTATTCGCCAGGGCCGCGCACATCGACTATCTGCAATCCGTCTTTTTCCTCGATCCGCTGCCGCAGCTCGTCGAGGGGCATTTGCGGGGTCGCGGCTGACTCCAGTCCGGCCTGATCCCACGCGTACATACCACCGCCGAGAAATCCTTTGACGCTTTCGATTCCAACTCGCGCAAGCCTGGTCACCGCTTCATCAACGCCTTCGAGGTCGTCCGCAACAATGACCAGCGGCGCGCCAACCGGAATCAGCGTCCCAGCCCACGAAGCAAACTGTCCGCTGAGTCCAATGTTGATCGCGCGCGGCACGTGTCCGTTGCCATATGCCGCCGACGCCCGGACGTCGAGCACGAGGTAACCCTCCCGCACTAGTCCAGCGAGTTCATCGGGCTCGAGTTCCGCGGGCCGCGGCAATTCGTTTAGCGCGGCCGCTCCAGTTCGGTTGATCTCCGCGTCACGCGGAAAGTAAGCGGGCGCCTCTGGGAGATCGGTCGTCATCATTCGAACGAAATCATCCCTGGGCATCGGCTGAAGCGCATAGTTGAATCGCCTTTGCTCGCCGATGGTCGACGAAGTTTCCTTTGAAATATTCCGTCCGCAAAGCGAGCCCGCCCCGTGCGCCGGAAACACTTCGACGTCATCCGCAAGCTTCAACAATTTTCCGTGCAGGCTTTCATATAACATCCCGGCCATCTGATCCGCGGTGTAGCCCTTCGATCCGACGAGATCAGGCCGGCCTACATCGCCGATGAACAACGCATCCCCGGTAAGAACCTTCAGCGGGCGATCCGACACCTCGCTGTCGCTCACCAGAATCGAGATGCTCTCTGGTGTATGTCCGGGAGTTTCGAGAATCCGCAACACAACCTTGCCGATTTTGACCTCGTCGCCGTCGCTCGCCGGGAGATGCGGAAACATCGCGCCCGCTTTTTTTCCAAAGACGATTTCAGCGCCTGTACTGGCGGCGAGCTCGCGATGCCCGCTCACGAAATCCGCGTGCAGATGAGTTTCGATTACATACTTGATCTTGAATCCCATCGCCTGGGCTTCGTTGATGTACTGATCGACATCGCGTTGCGGATCGACGACCGCGGCTTCGCCTTCGGAGCCGATCAGGTAAGACGCGTGCGCGAGACAACCAAGATAAAATTGTTTGAAGTACATAGTCTGATCCGCCTGTTCGAAGTTTGTGCGGGGCTCAAGAGTATCGCGGCGCTTTGCGGTGTGCAACTTATTTGGCGGGCTCGATCGATGCGAAGTTCGCGAGCAGCCGCAGTCCGGCATCCTGACTCTTCTCGGGATGAAACTGCACGCCGCAGATCGAACCGCGCGCGCAAATCGACGGGTAGCGCACCCCGTATTCAGTCTCCGCCATCACGATCTCCTCATCGTCAGTCTCGATGCGGTAAGAGTGCACAAAGTAGAAGTACGCTCCGTTTTCCAGACCCTTGAGGAGCGGGTGCGGTTTCACATTCTCGATCTGGTTCCAGCCTATCTGTGGAACGCGAGGCCCTGATTCGGCAAAACGAACGATGCGGCCACGCATCAAGCCAAGCCCCTTGTGAGTCCCGAACTCGAAGCCTTCATCGAACATCAACTGAAGACCAACGCATAGACCCAGCACAGGCTTGTTCTGCTCGGCGGCTTCGAGCACCAATTCATCGAATCCAGATTCACGCAGGCGCCGCGCGCATTCACCAAACGCTCCGACGCCGGGAAGCACCAGCCGCTCGGCTTCGCGAATAGCGCCGGCGTCTCCAGTGACGAGCGCGGGTTTACCGACCGTCTCGAATGCGTTCTCTACGCTGCGAAGGTTGCCGACACCGTAGTTGATGATTGCGATCATAGAGCATGTGGGGAGTCATTTGTCCCAGGTTGGGCCGACTGACCATGGGCGAGACCGCACCCGGCTGAATGTCGAAGCGCTAGAGCGTGCCTTTGGTAGAAAGAACGCCTTCGATGCGCTCAGAAATACGAGTGGCCGCGGAAAGGGCTCTGGCAGCCGATTTGAAGACCGCCTCCAGAATGTGATGCTGGTTCGCACCGTATAACAACTCAATATGCAGATTGCAGCGGACCTCGCCCGCGAATGACCGCCAGAAGTGCTCGACCAACTCGACGTCGAGCTCGCCGATTCGATCGCGCGACTTTGGAACTCGATAGACTGTGAACGCGCGGCCGCTCAAATCGACAACCGTCCGCGCAAGCGTTTCATCCATCGGCACATAAGCCGCTCCGAAGCGAACGATCCCGGCTTTTTCACCAAGCGCTTCAGCGAAAGCCTGGCCAATCGTCAGTGCGATATCTTCCACGGAATGATGCGCGTCGATGTGGAGATCACCCGAGCACGTCACTTCAAGATCGAACAGTCCGTGGCGAGCAAACAGGTCGAGCATGTGATCGAGGAATCCGATACCGGTTGCGATCTTCGAAGCGCCTCGCCCATCGAGGTCGATTCGAACCTGGACGTCGGTCTCACGAGTTGTTCGACGTTTCTCGGATACTCTGGGCATCACACTCCTCTTTGCAGTTTCAAAGTGTCTGTTTGATCTTAACAACGGGCTGATCCGGGTGAGCGGGATTAGGAATTAAGCGCCGATTCGCACAATCCACAAGCATATCGATCGTTTCGAGCACGGTTTGCCCTATGATCACTTCATCGCCTAGCACTAGAGTTTCCTCCGACGTTGTCCGGCCTTCAATATCAATCTTGACTGGCTCAGTCAGACCGACCGCATCCTTACGGCCGTCAGCATATTCAGCTATGCGCTCACCGACGATGGCCAGGCCTAGCTGCTGTACAACGTGCACAGGCAATACGGTTCTTACGGCGCCGGTATCGACCAGTGCGTCAGCGCGATAGGTACGAACTTGTTCCGGCGTCATCTGTCCGCGACGAACCAATCCTTCATCGATCGCGTTTGTTAGTATCACTTTCGCTCGGACTTCGCCCATAGCTTCGCTCGCAGTCTCAGGTTTCTCCAAAACTTGCACGCTCCATCACCTCCTTGAGCGCTTCGATCAGCCGATCATTCTCATCGGGTGAGCCGACCGACACTCGGAGATAATTCGCGAGCATCGGATAGCGGCTTACGTCACGAATCAGTATATCTCGCGCGAGTAACTCTTTGAATAGAGTTTGTGGCTCGACCGCTGTCTTCGCGATCATGAAATTCGCCGACGACGCGACCGGCTCGACTCCCGAAATCGTTCTCAACTCTCTGAGCAGTCGTTCACGCTCGCGAATGATCAACTCGATTCGCGGCTTCAGCAAATCGTAGCGCTCGCACGCGACTTCAGCAGCGGCCGCCGAAAAGAAGTTGAGATTGTAAGGCAGCGTTGCCTTGTGAATCTCAAGTGCCAGCTCGGCGCTTGTTAGCAGGTAGCCGACTCGCAAGCCGGCCATCGCCATCGCCTTCGAAAAGGTTCGCAGCACAATCAGGTTCGGCAACTCGGCAAGCAGCGGCACGCAAGTCTGGCCGGAGAATTCGTGATAGGCCTCGTCGATTACAATCAAGCCTTCAAAGTCGCGCGCGAAGTTTCTCAGATCGTCGTTATCGATTCGACAGCCTGTCGGATTGTTCGGCGAACAAATCACGATCACATCAACACGCTCTCGGTTGGCCCGATCGCGCATTGCTTGAACATCGAACTCGAATTCGGTGGTTAGCGGAACGCTCACGACTTCACCGCCGAGCACGGTCACGATCTGACGATAGAGCGTGAAGGTCGGCTCTGGAATCATGACCTTTGTGCCCGCGCCGACTGTTACCATCAACGTCGCCTGAATCAATTCGTTCGAACCGTTGCCGGCGAGTGTGCCCTCGGGCTTCCAACCCGCGAACGCAGCAAGACTCTCGAGCAAGCTCGTGGGAACGAAATCGGGATAACGAGACCACGCTCGATTAGCTAATCGGCGAGAGACTTCCTGCTTAATCTCATCGGGCATGTCGAACGGGTTTTCGTTTTGATTTAGTTTGATCGCGGCGCGATAGGGCGGAAGCGTATACGCAGAGATCGCGCGCACCGCAGGCTTGATAGCTGGGGGTTGGGGGCTGGGGGTTGGGGGATCGGTTGCGGGTTGGGGGTTGGGGGTTGGGGGTTGGGGATCAGCCGGTCCTTTGTATTTTGAGTTCTTGTTTGGCATCTCGGATTGCCTCTTCCCAACCCCCAACCCCCATCCCCTAACCCCCAACCCCTAACTAAAACCCCTAACCCCCATCTCCCGTTCTCAAGAGCACGGCGCGTTTGTGCGCGGTCAGTCCTTCAGCGTCGGCCATCGCCGCGATTGAGCCGGCGTTATTTCGAAGAGCTTCGCGATTGTAACGAATGACCGACTGCCGTCTCACAAAGTCATGAACGCTGAGCGCGGATGAGAAGCGAGAGGTGCCGAGCGTTGGCAGCACGTGATTCGGGCCTGCAATGTAATCGCCGACAGGCTCTGAAGAATAAGGTCCAAAGAAAATCGCTCCCGCGTTTTCGATAAGGCTCGCAGCGCGGTCATCGTCCGCTGTCATCAACTCGAGGTGTTCAGGCGCGATCAGATTCGCAAGCTCGCAGGCGGATTCGATCGATTCGACAACGAACACGGCGCCGAATCGCTCAATCGAAGCTCCGGCGATCTCGCGCCGTTCAAGCGTTGCGAGCTGTCTGTCGACTTCGCTTGCGACTTCATGTGCGAGCGATGCGTCGGTGGTTATGCAGATCGACGAAGCTGCTTCATCGTGCTCGGCTTGCGCAAGCAAATCCGCGGCGACGAATCGCGGATCGGCCTTGTGATCCGCGATCACGACGACTTCCGTTGGTCCCGCTACTGAATCAATGCCCACGGAACCAAAGACCAATTTCTTCGCGATCGCAACGTAAGCGTTGCCCGGGCCGACTATCTTGTCCACACGAGCAATGCTTTCGGTTCCGTATGCGAACGCGGCAATAGCCTGTGCGCCGCCAACTCGATAGACCTCTTCGATCCCGAGTTCGTTGATAACAGCCGCGACGGTTGGATTGGTTTCGAGCGTGCCCGGGGGAGTTGCGATGGCGATTCGCTTAACGCCCGCGACCTGCGCCGGCACGGCGTTCATCACAACGGTCGACGGGTAAGCTGCGCGCCCGCCGGGCACGTACAAACCTGCCGAGGCGACCGGCCGAATTCGTTGCCCGGCGACAGCGCCGTCTTCGTTTGTCATCGACCAGTCTGATTCTCGTTCGCGTTCGTGAAACACGCGGACGTTTTTGATTGCGAGACGAAACGCGGCGACGACGTTTGATTCGGCTTTCGACGCTGCGTTTCTGATGAACTCGGGATCAACGCGAATGTTCTCCTGCTGAAGCTCAACGCCGTCGAACTGTTTTGTGTAGGCGACCAGCGCCTGGTCCCCGCCCGAGCGCACCCCTTCGATGATCGCAGTGACGCTCGCGATCAGCTCGGCGTTCGCATCAAGGCCACGCGAGCGTATGCGATCAAGCGCGGCATTCGATTCACCCGCGTTGTACCTGACGATCTCGATCATTTCACTTCCGAGGCGATGCCGGTTTTCAATGTTCCGATCAAATCGGCCACTGGAGCCCGTTTCAGGTGATAGCTCGCTCGATTCACGATCAGCCGCGCCGACACTTCTGCGATCGTATCGATCTCCACCAATCCGTTTTCTCGAAGCGTGCGTCCCGTTTCAACCAGATCGACAATGTGCTCCGACAATCCGAGCAGCGGTGCAAGCTCAACCGACCCGCCCAACTCGATCAACTCGACAGGCACGCCGCGGCGTTGAAAATAATCCGCCGCTATGCCGGGATACTTCGTAGCGACGCGCGCCGTCGCCATCGGGTTATAGCTGAGCGATCTGGAATCCTTCCTGCCTGCGACTACCAGCCGGCAAATGCCGAACTTCAAATCAAGAGGTTCGTGAACGTCGGCTTGTGATTCCAACAGCACATCGAGCCCACACACTCCCGCGTCGGCCACGCCGTGCTCCACGTACACGGGCACATCGGATGCCTTGACGAAGATGAAGCTGTATTGCCCGCTCTGGTCCTCGATAAGCAATCGCCGGGATGTCAGCGTGTCGGGGGGCACTACTATTCCGGCGCGGCGAAACAGATCGAGCGCTTGATCCTGCAGGCGGCCCTTTGCGATTGCGATGGTGAGCATGATTTAGGATTTAGGATTTGGGATTTGGGATTTAGGATTTTGGATTAGCGATTCCAAATTCGAAAATCCGCAATCAGATGATTTCCACTTTCTGTCCCTGGCTGCGCAAGCGAGTGGCTTCCTTGAAAGCCGACACTATGTCATCTGTTGCGCTCAATGGTGTCGCGTCGCTCGCATCCGCGGCGGCCTTTGCGTGCTTCGCCGCAACCAATTGCGCGAGCCAATCCAGGCAAAGCGAAAAGCCAACCGCCGGTTCAGGGTATCCGAATTTTTCCAGTAACTGATCGTACCTTCCGCCCCGGCCCAACGCAGTGCCGAGCCCGCCGGCGTAGATCTTGAACGTGAGCCCGGTGTAATAATCCAAACCGCCGACGTCGCCCAGATCGATATCGATGAAAGAGTCGATGCCCAGAGCTTCGGCAATCTCACAAATGCGTTCGAGGTCGTCGAGCGCCGCTGCCGACTTCGCGTTGGTTACGAGCGCGCGAGCTTCGCCGAGTACCTCGCGTTTCCCCAACAGGGTCGTCAGCTTGCAAAAGGCGCCGCGGTTCTGGCCGTCGCCGTATGGTTCCAAAAAACTATTCAGACCGTCTGTTTCTTTGCGATCGATCAGCCGCTGCATCTCGCGCCGGCGCCCATCATCCAGGCCGAGCCCCTCGGCCACACCGTTGAAGAAATCGACGTGACTCAGCGTAATCGTAAAACTCTCGAGTCCGACTCTCCGCAAAGCTTCGATTGCGATCACCAGGACTTCGGTGTCGGCTTCCAATCGGTCCGATCCGATGTGTTCGAGACCGATCTGCTGGAACTCGTATTGGCGCCCGCCGTGGGGCTGATCCCATCGAAACACCTCTCCTGAATATGAGAGCCGGATCGGACGCGTGCGTTCGCGAAAACGAGTCGCAACAGTGCGCGCTACCAGCGAAGTCATCTCCGGTCTTAACGCGAGCAGCTTGCCGTCGCGGCCCGTGAATCGATAGGTCATCTCGGCTTGCTCTTTCCCCATCCCGAGTGCGAACAGATCCGCGTAATCAAAGATCGGCAGCATGATTTCAGAGTAAGACCAGCCGGCGAGAACAGTCATCACTTCGCGCTCTATTGCCCGCCGCAGACGCACCTCATCGTCGAAAATGTATTGCACCCCCGATGGAATTCTTGATAGCGAAGACGACATAAGATTGTGAGAGCAAGCAAACTAGCACACGTGTTATTTGCTCGCAACGAACGGAAATTAGATTGAGAATTAGATCACTGTGAAGTGTGGATGTGTTGTGTGCCCGATGTTGCGCGGCAACCGGCCGGCAACTCGCGACCTTTAAATACCTGCTCGTTTTTCAAGGGGGCCAAACTGGTCCCGCGTGGGCTCCGCTCAGCAGAACCACGCTTCGGTCAGTCGAGGCGGCCGCAACCGAAGCGGCTCAAACAGCGGCCCGCCGAGCGCGAGCTTATCACTGCCACGCGCGGCATAAGCCAGTTCGCGAATGCGATAAAACGTTTCCGCCGCATCCTCGTCCGTTGCAGCGGCGCGTTCAACCACAGCGCTGATCTGCTGCTGCAATTCGTCGACTCGAAAGTCGCGATGCTTCCATTCAAAGCTGAACGATTCTTCGTTCAAGGTACCCAGCCATTCACTCGCATCCGTTTGCGACAACAACAATGAGCCGGGCGGCACAAGCAGACGAATGCTGTACTGAACGGGATCGACGTGATCGATCAGGCCGTCGGACTCGATGAATTCGAGAATGTCGATGTAGTCGTCGAGCGTTGTCCACGGAGTGAACGGAACGAAAGTAGGCCTCATCGCTATTCCGGCATCGCGCAATATCAGAAGCGCTTCGGAAACATCGTCTCGCGTGTGACCCTTCGCCAAACGGTTCAGCACGGCTTCGCTCAGAGACTCGACCGCCGACACAACGAACACGCAGCCGGAGCGAGCGAACTCGGGGATCAAATCGCGATGCTTGAGCAGGTGCTCGATCTTGGCGGTGAAATCAAAAGTCAGATCGGGAAACTCATCGTGCATCGCTTGAGTGATGCGAAGCGAATGCGTAGGCCCGTTTAGAAAATCCGGATCGCCAAACGTTATGTGCCGGGCGCCGCTGGCGACAAGATTTCGAATGTCTTCGAGAACCGTCTCTCGCGGCACCGTGAAGAACCTGCCCTGGTAGACAGGCGGAATCGGGCAATGAGTGCAGTGATGCAAACAACCCCGGCTCGCTTCAACATAACCGGCGAGCCGCTCTTCGCCGTCGATCTCGAGTTTGGCGTAATGTTCGAGCGGAACAAGCAAGCTGCGATCGGGAGCAGCAAAGTCGAGCCGCCTCAGAATCGGCTTTGAGAGCCTGTTTCGGGTGGTGACTCCATCGACATCGAGCGCCGCTCCGGAATCAATCGCTTCGATGAGATGAGTCAGCGCTTCTTCGAATTCGCCGGAGATCACCGAATCCGCGGCCGTTTGCAGCAGGTAATCGGAGTTTAGCTGCGCATACAAACCGTAAAAGCAAATGTGGCAATCCGGATTGAGCCTGCGAATCTCTTCAGCGACTCGGACGCCCAGCCGCAGCGCTGTGTGCATCGGAACCGAAATGCCGATGAACCGCGCGCGCTTGATCTTTTCCGTATCGAACCCCTCGACTGAAACATCCATCGCCTCGGCTTTGTAGCCCGCTCGCCGCAAAAACCCGAGCGGCATTGCGATACCTGTGGGTTGGTGGCCGAGCTCGTAACACGAGATCAACAGTATCGACGATTGTTCGCTCAGTTGTGCCATCGATGGCATGTTATACGCCGGAACGCATTCGCACAAAGAAGACGAAGCGGGGGCGTTTCACTCAATCAGGAATTCAAGCTTCGCGTGGGCCTCGCGTAGCGCCGATTCGACTCGATCCGAAGTGGCCGCTCGGCTGAAGATGAATCCCAGATAGCTCGCGCCTTCCGGAGGCGGCTGAATGTGTTGGGTGATGTGCGCGGTGATGACGATGTCTTCGATGTTCGCAACGGCTCTCGCCTGGTCCATACCGAGCACTTCTCTCAGAATTCCCGTGCGAGGGATCGGTATCATCATCACGCCGGCCGCCTGAGTCTCTCGCGAAATCGATCCGGTGTCGTCTCCGAGCGCATGGCGAATGATAAGTTCCTCGAGCGACATGCCGTCGCCAAATCGCAACGCCCGCGAACAAAGCCCTCCAATTGCGCGAGCGGCTACCTCGATCACCCACGGGCCGTGTTCATTCACTCGAAGCTCTGCGTGGGCTGGCCCTTTGGTCAATCCCATCGCGCGAATCGCCGCGGCGGTCGTCTCGATTATCTGTTGTTGAACTTCCGCGCTCAGCCGCGACGGCGTCACGTAAATCGTTTCCTCGAAGAACGGACCGTCCAGCGGATCAGGCTTGTCGAAGATCGCAAGCATTCGAAACTCGCCATCGGTCACCAGACCTTCGACGGCAACTTCGAACCCGGGAACAAATTCTTCAATCAACGCCTCGCGAGCAAGCACGCCGCCTCGTCGCGAGAGTTTTGGATCGCTCACAATCCCATCGAGCCGGCGCACGACCCCGGCAAACTCCTCTTCGTTATCAGCTCTCATCACGCCGCGGCTCGTTGAAAGAAAAACCGGCTTTACGACGCACGGATAACTCACACGTGCGGCGACTTCTCGCGGATCATCATCGAGTGAAAAGCTCCAAAAGCGCGGGACTTGAATCCCGCTGCGCTTTAGCACATCACGCATTCGATGTTTGTTCTTCGCGATGAGCGCCGCGTCAACGGAATTGTTGTTCAAACGAAGCGCCTCGGCGATTGACGCGGCAACGACGGCGGTGTCTTCATCAACAGGAATGATTGCATCGATCGGAAACTCCGCGGCGAACTCGCGAGCCTGTTCACTTGCGCGCGCAGGATCAAAGAAGTCCAGTGTCAACAGGCCTGCCGGGTTCTTGTCGGCGAGAGTACTGGGCTGCTCCGAGGCGGCGACAACCTCGACGTCAAGTTTCAGAGCGGCTTCGATGTACGCCTTCGTGCGATACGTTGTAGTGGGTAGGAGCAGAAGCACGCGCGGCATACTTCTAAGCTACGATGCGGCGACTCTCGGTGTCTAGCATTGGTTAGCCACCGATGTTTTCGATATATTAGCTGCGAGGAAACAACAATGCGATTGACCGAAATGGTTTCGTGCTCGGGTTGAGCGGCTAAGCTTGCGCCGAGCGCCCTCGCTCAGGTTCTGAGCGAGCTACCAAAGCAGCCGTATGATGCGAATGTGATTGTCGGCTTCGATACGGCCGACGATGCGGGAGTCTATCGTCTGCGTGACGATCTTGCGATCGTTCAAACGCTGGACTTCTTCACACCCATCGTCGATGACCCGTTCGATTACGGGCGCATCGCCGCTCTCAATTCAATCAACGATGTGTGGGCGATGGGAGGTACGCCGATCACGGCAATGGCCATCACGTGTTTCCCGAAAAAGGGCGTCGACTTTTCGATACTTTCGGAGATCATGCGAGGAGGGCTGCGGGTCCTGACAGAAAACGGAGTCGCGCTGCTGGGCGGTCACAGCGTGGACAATGCGCAAATCATGTTCGGCTATTCGGTCACGGGATTGATCGACCCGAATAAGGTCGCGACGAATGCGGGAGCGCGTCCCGGCGATGACATCATTCTGACAAAGCCCATCGGTACAGGCGTGATCTCTACCGGAATCAAGTTCGCCAAGACCCCGCCGGATGTTGCGTCCGCTTCGCTCAAAACGATGTTGACCTCGGGTAAGGCCGCTGCCGAATCGATGCGCGAGTTTGACGTCAAAGGCGCAACAGACGTGACTGGCTTTGCGCTCCTTGGACACGCTTGGGAGCTTGCGCACGCAAGCCGGGTGACTGTCGAGATCGAATCTTCGCGCGTGCCAGTCTTGACTGGAGCCATTGAACTTGCTGGCGCGGGCCTGCTAACCAGCGGTGACAAGACGAATCGCGAATACATCGGCGAAGACATCTCGATCGCCGAGGCCGTCAGCAAAGAGATGGGCCATTTGCTCTATGACCCACAGACGGCTGGCGGTCTGCTTATATCGATTTCGGCGGACCGGAGCGAGGAGTTTCTTGCGAGACTGCGTGAATCGTATCCCCAAGCTGAGGTCATCGGCCGCGCCGTCGAGCCGGGACCGCACTCGATAATCGTCAGCTAGAATCGTCCAAACGAGTCGTTCAAAATCATGAGGAGGTGTCTCATCAATGTCCGCTAGACTTCGGCTCACCTTGATCCTCGTCCTCGCATGCGCCGTGGCGCTCATTGCCGGCTGCAATGCAAGCGAACCATCGAAGCAGACTCTGCGCCTCAGTATGATTCCCACCACCGACCCGGGCAAGATGCTTCGCGAAGGCCAGCCGCTTATCGACTATTTGGAAAAAGAAACCGGAATGAAGGTCGAGATGACGATTCCAACCAATTACGCGGCGGTCGTGGAGGCAATCGCCAACGACCAGGTAGACATTGCGTACCTCGGCGGTTTCACTTACGTGCAGGCATCGAAGCGCGCGGGCGTCATTCCGCTTGTGCAGCGCGATCAGGATCAGAATTTCCACAGCTTGTTTATCACTCATCCTGATTCCGGCATTAACAGTCTGTCGGATCTCGGCGGACACACGTTCGCGTTCGGAGACGTGAACTCGACCTCCGGCCACCTTATGCCCGAATACTTCATGCGCGAAGCAAAAGTGGATGCCGAAGTGATTGCGAAGGCGACCTACACCGGAGGGCACGACGGGACCGCTCTTGCAGTCGCCAACAAGCGCGTCGACGCCGGCGCGCTGGACGAGACGGTGTATCAAAAGATGGTGCAAGACGGCAAACTCGATGCCGCAAAAGCGAAAGTGTTTTTTACCACTCCACCGTTCTTCGATTACGTCTGGGTCGCGCGCAAGGGGCTGGATGCAAAAACTGCGGAAGCGTTTTCCTCGGCGTTCTTGAAGCTGGATGCAAATGAACCACAGCAGAAAGCGGTGCTCGAGATCCTGCGCGCGAAAAAGTACGTGCGCGCAAGCGACAGCGATTACGACAGACTGCGCCAAGCCGCAAGCGACGCCGGGCTTTTGAAGTGATTTACTCGCTCAAAGACATCACCAAGAATTATCAATCCCGCAACGGACCGGTGCGAGCGCTGGACCGGTTGACCCTCGACGTGCAGCCCTTCGAACGCGTCGCGTTGCTGGGCCCTTCGGGAGCTGGTAAGACCACGCTGTTTCGACTGCTCAACGCAACGCTGCGTCCAACGAGCGGCACGCTGAGTTTTGATGGAAGCGACGTAGGCGCGATGTCCAGCCGCGAATTGCGTCAGATGCGAAGACGCATAGGAACAATCTATCAACAGCACCAACTCGTGCCTTCGCTTTCGGCGTTTGAGAACACGCTATGCGGCAAGCTCGGCAGTTGGTCGCTTCTCGAAACACTTCGAAGCGCGGCGCGTCCAGCGAAGCGCGATGCCGAGCAGGCGATGGCTGCGCTCGAAGCGGTAGGTCTTGCGGACAAGCGGAACGCGCGAGCCGACGAGCTATCGGGTGGCCAACAGCAGCGGCTCACGATTGCGCGAGTGCTTATGCAAGACCCTGATGTGATCCTGGCCGACGAGCCCTTTGCGTCCCTCGATCCGGCCCTGACTGAAAGCGTAGCCTCTCTCCTGCTGGAGCTTGTTCAGAATGGAAAGCGCACTCTGGTTGCTACGTTGCACGATGTCGATCTGGCCTTGCGTTACTTCCCTCGTGTTGCCGCGTTGCGCGACGCGCGCATCCTGTTCGACAAGGCTCCATCCGACGTGAGTCGCGAAGATCTCGACACACTCTACAGCAACGACTCCGAATCCGATGTTGAGCTCCGCGTCACTTCTGCTATCCAAGAAGCTCCTCGTGAATTCAAGCATAAACAACATCGCGCCCGGTAACAGTAAGCACGGGTGGCGCGAAGCCTCTTCGGTGAATCTCAGCCGCATTGGGGCAGCGCTCGCCTTTGGTGCCGCGTTGTTCGTCTGTTGGCGGGCCGCTGAAATAAGACCGGCTGTCTTATTCTCGCCAGGAACGTCGACTGCTCTATGGACATTCATCCGAGGGCTGTTCCCCCCGGATCTGTCTCTCGATTTTCTACGCGTTGTCGGCGCCGCGATCATACGAACTGGGGCGCTGGCGATTGCCGGCACTTCGCTGGCAATCGCTATCGGGTTGCCTCTGGGCGTGATGTCTACACCTACGCTGTGGCAACGCGGAGTTATGTTGGCAGGCGAACCCCCGGGCGCCGGGCAGCTCGCGGTAGCGTGGTTCAGTCGAGGCTGCCGCGCAATATTGGGATTCCTGCGAGCGGTGCCTGATTTGATATGGGGGTTGGTGTTCGTGGTTGCAGTCGGGCTCGGCTCGCTTGCCGGAGTGCTTGCTCTGGCGGTTAGCTACGGCGGGCTGCTGGGCCGAGTCTATGCCGATGTGTTTGAAGACGTCGACTCACTTCCGCTTGAGGCGCTTCACGCCGCGGGCGCAACGCGCACGCAAGTTTTTCTTCGAGCGATCTGGCCGCAGGCCAGGCCCAGCATCGTTGCGTACACGTTGTACTTACTCGAATGCTGCGCGCGTTCGGCTTCGGTGCTCGGGTTCATCGGCGCGGGTGGCATAGGCTACGAGATCAATCTGTCGATGCGGCTCTTCGAGTACGGGCAGGTGCTCACGTTGATCCTGGCGCTGATTGCACTCGTCGCTGCGACTGATCTCTTTAGCCGCTACTGGCGGCGGCGGCTGCACGCGAACGCGCCGGCGGGTTCGCTCGCTCATCAGAACATCGAAGGCGAATTAAGCCTTCGAAATCACGCCGGTCGAAGGACCCGCGCGATGATGCTTGTCCTCATCGCGATGATTGCCGCGAGTTTTTATCTGACCGGGTTCTTCACAGGCACTCGCGCGGGCTTGCTCTCGCGAATCGTTCGCTTCGCCGGAGAGATGTTTCCGCCCGAACTCGATCCGGTTTTCTTGCGTTCGTTGGCCGTTCCGCTGATCCAAACAATCGGCATATCGGTTATGGGCACTCTGATTGGCATTGCGATAGGCGCCTTACTGTCACTGCCCGCAACCTCGACGCTTACGTTCGGCGGAGATGATGAAGCTGGAAGCCGGGCATTGCTCCCGAGAGCCGCCCGAGCATTTGTCTATTATGCGACGCGACTAGTGCTCAACGTGCTGCGTTCGATTCCTGAGTTGGTCTGGGCGTTGATGTGCATACTGGTGGTCGGGCTTGGTCCGTTTGGCGGCACGTTAGCGGTTGGCTTGCACACCGGCGGCGTGTTGGGCAAGCTTTACGCGGAAACGCTCGAGGAAGTGCCGGCGCGTCCAGTCGAAGCGCTTCGAGCAACTGGCGCGCAACCGTTGCAGATTCTGTTGTGGGGTATCTGGCCTCAAGCCCGGCCGACTCTCGTGAGCTATACTGTGCTTCGATGGGAGATGAATCTTCGCGTCTCAACCGTACTCGGGCTTGTAGGCGGCGGAGGTCTTGGTCAGGCGATCTACAACAACATTCAGCTTGGTTTCTATTCGCGCATTACGACGATTGCCGCGATAATCTACGTGCTAGTGATCATGACCGATTGGCTTGGCGACAGGTTGCGTAATCGCCGAACCGCGATCTGATGAGTGATTGAAATCGCACGAGAGCCAGGAGGCAAACAGTGCCAGATCTTAAACAATATGACGCGATTGTTATTGGCTCGGGTCAGGGCGGCACGCCGCTCGCGAAAGCTTTGGCGAAGGCCGGATGCAAGACAGCCATCATCGAGCGACAGTACATCGGAGGCACGTGTATCAACGTCGGATGCACGCCGACGAAGACGATGTTCAACAGCGCTCGCGTAGCTTATCTCGCCCGGCGATCGGCTGAGTTTGGAATCCATGCCGGTCCGGTCACCGTGAACATGAGCGAGGTCCGCGCGCGCAAGCAGGGAGTTGTCGATAGCTTCCGCGACGGCGGACTCCGGGGAATCGAACAGACGAGCGGCCTGGATCTCTTCAAAGGCGAAGCCTCCTTCACTGGTTCTCATTCGATTGAAGTTAGTTTGAACGACGGCGGCAAAGTAACGCTCGCCGCGGAGAAGATTTTCATAAACACGGGAGGCCGTCCGGCGAAACCGAAGATCGAAGGGATCGCCGGCATTTCATATCTCGACTCGACTTCCATCATGGAATTGGATGAATTGCCGGAGCACTTGCTTGTGCTCGGCGGCGGTTACATCGGGTTGGAATTCGGGCAGATGTTCCGGCGCTACGGAAGCCAGGTGACGATCATTCAGCGGGGAGAGCGGCTTCTCAATCGTGAAGATCCCGACGTTGCGGACGAGGTGGCGAAGATTCTGCGTGAGGACGGAATCACGGTGCTTCTCAGTTCAGAAGCCACGCGTGCTGAACGACACAACGGCGGGCTTCGGCTGACTGTTCGGACTCCCGATGGGGATCAAACAATCGACGGCTCACATCTGTTGGCCGCCGCCGGCAGAACTCCGAACACTGATAGCTTGAATCTCTCCGCGGCAGGAATTGAAACGGACAAACACGGTTCCGTGAAAGTGAATGACCGGCTCGAGACCAACGTGCCCGGCGTCTACGCGATCGGGGATGTGAAGGGCGGCCCGCAGTTCACTCACATTTCTTATGATGACTTTCGAATCATTCGCGCGAATCTGATCGAGGGCGGCAACGCGAGCATCGACGATCGCCTTGTGCCATACACGGTGTTCATGGACCCGCAACTGGGAAGAGTTGGATTGACCGAAACCGAAGCTCGCTCGCGTGCGTTGAACATTCGAGTCGCAACACTGCCGATGAGCCACGTCGCTCGCGCGATCGAGATGAGCGAGACTCGAGGTTTCATCAAAGCGGTCGTTGATGCGGAAACAAATCAGATTCTTGGTTGCGCCGTGCTTGGAGTCGAAGGCGGCGAGTTGATGTCGATGATTGAAATAGCGATGATGGGCCGCTTGCCTTATACGGTTTTGAAGGAAGCGATCTTCGCTCATCCGACGCTCGCTGAGTCACTGAACAATTTGTTTATGGGTATGGATGCGACGTAGTGACTCGCCTTCATTCTGATAGCGACTATCAAACCTCTGGTAATACCACCCACAGGCAGTGGGTGGATTGTTCAAGCACAGCCTACGCAGGGCGGATCGGGTATTCCCGTTTTGCCTGTCTCTCCCCTAGCTGCGCGAGGGAGAGAGATAACGGAAAAAGGGAGGCGGCTCGGCTCGTAGGCTGGACTTGAACTATCCACCCACTGCCGTGGTGGTATTCGCGCTGTCAAATTCTCTGTCATTAGTTGAAGCGCGAAAACCTGACGCGCAGGTGTCCCGGTTTCAGTATTTGCATGTCGTCTATAGAGAAGTTAGTCTTGATGACGGTTTCATTGTAACGGCGTACATCGCGCGCAAAGTTAACAAGAGGCGAGCCATATGGCGAGAAGACAACCATTGATCACTGACGCAAACCGGTTGTTGACGCTGGCGACGCGGCGCGTCAAGATCCCAGCACTTCCGTTTCGAGTAGAAGACGATGCTGATGTCGATACGCTCTACATTCGATTCAAGGATGGCGTGTCCCCTACTCACAGCAAGGACGATCCGGATAATGGTCTGGTTTATGATTACCGAGGCCGGTCGCTGATCGGTATTGAGATTCTGGACGCGTCCCAAGATTGAGTCGCGTTTTGGCGGCCTACTGCATCTTTGGATACTCAACTAGCGAGAACCTCCCAATGCAACCAAAGAGAGACACTTCCAAATCGCCGACAATCACAACTGAAACCCTCGAGCTGTTCCACGATGTGCGCGCTCGGACAATGCAGATCGTTGAACCGCTCGAGCTCGAGGACTATGTCGTTCAAACCGCTCCTTACATGAGCCCGCCTCGCTGGCACATCGGACACACGTCGTGGTTCTTCGAGTTGCTGCTGAAGGAACATCTGCCCGGCTATCAGATTTACTCCGACGCGTATCTCTTCTATTTCAATTCATACTATGAGCGATTCGGCACTCGCATGAACAAAGACAAGCGAGGCACTCGTTCTCGTCCCACGGTGAAGGAAACAGTCGCGTATAGAAATCGAGTCGACGAATCGATGGCCGAGTTGCTCAACCAAACACGGGACGAAGCGGCGAGCGACTCGCTGCTTGCGCTTGTGAGACTCGGGCTCGAACACGAGATGCAGCATCAGGAGCTGCTCGTGTATGACATCAAACATTTGCTGTGTGATCTGTATCGTCCGGTTTCAAAAGGCACGCGCGGCACGCGGGACGATGTCAGCGGACTGGCGGAGATTAAGGGCGGGTTGTTCCCGCTTGGCTACGCGGGAAGCGAATTCGCTTACGACAATGAGAAGGCCGCGCATACCGTGTTTGTTCAGGATTTCGCGCTCGATCGCGTGCCCGTCAGCAACGGCGAGTACCTTGAATTCATACGAGATGGCGGCTACAAAGATTTTCGCTGGTGGTTCTCGGAAGGATGGGCTCAGGTAAACAACGAAGGCTTGGAAGCGCCGATGTACTGGGAACGCGACGGCGATGAATGGATGATAAGAAGCTTCGACGGCGTTCATCGAATCGAAGATATCGGCGATCAGCCCGTGACTCACGTGAGTTTTCATGAAGCAACCGCATTCGCAAAATGGGCCGGCAAGCGCTTGCCCACCGAAGCCGAGTGGGAAATGGCGGCGACGACCGCCCCAAACCAAACAACGAGGATGAATTTCCCGTGGGGCGATGACGCGCCGGACGCGACGCGGGCAAATCTGTTTGAGAATAACTTGTGGGGCGTCGCGCCGGTGGGCTCGTTTCCCGCGGGCCGAAGCGCGCACGGCTGTTATCAAATGATCGGCGATGTGTGGGAGTGGACGACATCCGACTATGTTCCGTATCCCGGATTCAAACCCGACTTCGACGAATACAACGACAAGTGGTTCATCGGCCAGAAAGTGTTGCGCGGCGGTTCATACGCAACGCCCCAGTATCACATTCGCTCGACGTATCGAAACTTCTTTCACCCGGAAGAGCGCTGGATGATTTCCGGCTTTCGTTGCGCGAAGACTTTATGACCACCAGTTCTCGACACTCAACGTCTGCGACCACCGAGTTGATTACATCTCTGCAAGAAGCTCGCGCGCGCACGCTCGAATTGGTTTCCGATTTGACGGGTGAGCAGTTGATGGGGCCTCGGTTGCGGATAGTGAATCCGATGCGATGGGAGATCGGGCACGCCGCGTGGTTTCAGGAGTTCTGGATTCTGAGGCATCTTGGCGGACTGGCTCCGATTCTCGCCCAGGGTGATGGGCTCTATGATTCAGCGCGAGTAGCTCACGATACGCGGTGGGATTTGCCGCTTCCATCCACAGGCCAAACCTTCGCTTATATGAATCAAGTGCTCGATCGCGTTTGCGACACAAGTGATCGCCGAGCGCGTGATCCTATCAGCGGCTACGACGAATCATACTTCTTTCACCTCGCGCTCTTTCACGAGCAGATGCACGCCGAAGCCATAACCTACACACGCCAGACGCTGTGCTATCCCCGGCCGCGCATCGGACTGCGACAGACAGGAGACCGAAGACCGCCGGCCGAATCTATCTCCGGTGACGCTCACATTCCTGGTGGCCGATTCATACTCGGTGATTCTTCCGGGCCCGCATTCGTTTTTGATAACGAACAGCAACCGCACGAAGTGGAAGTCGCGCCTTTTTCAATTTCGAAAACCGCCGTAACCAATCGCGAGCTTGCGAGCTTCGTTAAACACGGAGGCTACCAGCGGCGCGAGTTTTGGAGTGACGAAGGCTGGCGATGGAAGCGCAACGCCGCGGCCGATCACCCGATGTACTGGCGGCGAGAATCAAACGGGAGATGGTTGCGCCGCGACTTCGATCAATGGGTTGCGCTTGAAGACCGAGTCGCTGCGATCCACGTCAATTGGTACGAGGCGGATGCGTATTGCCGCTGGGCGGGGCGGCGCTTGCCTACTGAACCAGAATGGGAGATGGCGGCCAGTTGCGAGCCTTCAAGCGACGGGGGTTCGATAACGAATAACAAACGCCGATATCCGTGGGGTAACAATTTTCCAACTCCCGCTCAGGCCAATCTCGACTGGCGCGCGATGGGTTGCATCGAAGTCGACGCGTTACCTGAAGGCGACAGCGCGTTCGGCTGCCGCCAGATGATTGGGAACGCGTGGGAGTGGAGCAGCACGGCTTTCGATGCGTATCCGGGATTCGTGCCCGGACCTTACAAGGAATACTCGGCTCCGTGGTTTGGCGATCACAAAGTGCTGCGCGGCGGATGCTGGGCGACTCGCTCGAGCATGATTCGAAGCGCATATCGCAACTACTACACGCCCGATCGTCGAGACGTATGGGCGGGATTTCGTACCTGCGCGCTTTAGCAAACATCGGTTCCAGTATGTTAGCGAGCAGCCGCGTGGTGACGATTGACAGAACCATATGACGGAAGGCATGGGTCGTCGCGCAACTCGAGAATCAAACGCTATCAAGAATCGGGCTCATCGACTATAACGGGCTGTAGTGCAAACTAAGCACGCTTGGAGCAGAGAACACCTTCTGCTTCAGGCGCTTTGGCTTGGTTCACTTGGATGATTGCTTAGAGCCGCATCGGGACCTGCGCGGTTAGGAGACATCTCAACTTTGCGGGTACACATACACCCGTCATAGGAATGGCTGCCGTCTGCAGCCTCGTCTTAGATAGAGACTTTACTCTTCAAGAGGGACTATTCCAGCTTGGATGGCGAACCGCACGAGTCCAGACACGTCGTAAACACCCAGCCGGTCCATTAATTGAGCTCTATGCGTCTCGACAGTCTTAACGCTTATGCTCAAGACTTGAGCGATCTCTTTGGTGCTGTGTCGCTCGGCGATCAACTGCAATATCTCACTTTGGCGTGAAGTTAAGCGATCGATCAAATTGCGGACCGTGTGTGCTGATCCAACCTTGGTCACGTGCTCCAAGACCCGCGGACTGAAGTAGCTATCGCCGCCTGCCACGGTTTTGATTGCTTTTTCTAACTCAACGCCGGCGCTGCGTTTGACCAGATACCCGGCCGCTCCAGCTTGTATGGCCTCGAGCACGTACTCTTCGTTCGCGTACATCGAAAGGATGATGACCTGCACGTTCGGGAATTCTTTAGAGACGCGCGCGGTCGCCTCTATCCCGTTGAGCCCGGGCATAGCGATATCCATCAGGACTAAATCTGGATTGTGCTCCCCGACCAACCGAAGAGCTTCGCGGCCATCCTTAGCTTCCCCAATGACCTTTACTTCGGGAAGCGTCTCCTCGATAAGTGCGCGAACTCCTGCTCGTACGAGCGCATGATCATCAACTAGCAGAACGGTTTTGCGAATCACGTGTGGTGGCTTCTCACTGAGTAAGTGTGGCTGTGCTTGTGGCCGGGCTCTAGGACCGCTAGGCTTTGATCCATTGTACTCGCCCTCGATCACGGCCGCAGACCATCGTTGAATGACATCGCGATGATTCCGCAATCGGCTAATCGACCTGTTCTGAAGGGCCTCAGTAACAAACTCAGAGCCTTTCGCTTGATCGTCATAGCTCAACGCCAGCAAGCGGAAGAGTCCCTCGTTGCATGCCATATCGTGAAACAAGTCCTTAGAGTTCTGTTCATTGCTAAAGAGATGATCAGGTAGGGCCTCCCAGGCCTCGCGTACTGAGCGGATCGCGGGTTGATACCGCGAGAGGCGCTCGAAGAACGACCGAGCCGTCGTTTTCACATCCGTGCAGAACAGCGCTCCTATGAGATCGGCGGATCCAGGTAGCGGCTTTGCGTACATCGTGGATTCGAGGCGCTCTACGACGCGAGCGCCGGCAAGTAATTCATCCAGAGCGGCGACTGCTTCGACTCGAAGCTCCATCGAAGCCCCAGAGTCGAGCGCTATCAAAGTCATGTCCAGTGCCCCCGCGATGTCGTGTTCCAGTTCGAGCCGTTGCGCGACCTCTTCGCGTCTGGTGTTTTCGAGTGTGATCAGATCGTCGGCGTCCGCCAAGAGAAAGCGCAGATCGTGGGGGCTCCTGGGCACGAGCGTCTCCAAATCATCGACGTCGAGCGACATCATCGACTCGCCCTCGATGAGTAGCGCCAAACCGGCCCGGCCTGAAATCACTGCGTTCATCACCTGGTCTTCACCGTCACTCCGAACTTCCTCAGCTCTATGAGCCATTTGATGCTTATATTATCGGCCTTCTTTCTTCGTTTGGAAACGGAAACCTGTTCGATGGTGCGCGCCGTCCACGGACCGAAGATGTGCGCCTCGACGAATTGATCCTCTTCCGATGTCGTTCCCTGGCTCATAAGCAGTCCGGAGTATTCATCGTGTTCGGTATCAGCGTCAATGCGCGCATGAAGCTTCGCCGCGCAGAGCTTTCCACGATCGGCCCACGAAGCGCGGTAACCGTGAGGCACCTTGCCCTTCTTCATCGCGACGCGGTGTCGCTCAGTGAACAAGACGGAGTTCTCCTCAAACACCGAAGCACGATGAGCGATCATATCGTTCCGGAGAACGATAGAACAGGAGCCATAATTCGAAAGTCCGATCGCATCAAGTGAGAGCGCCGCGAATGTTATGTGCTCCCCGAAGTCCGGGAAGAGCGCATGATCGGCTAAGCGCCGCCGGTAGTCCCATTCGTCACCTTTCGATATATGCAGTCCCGCTCTCCTCAATTGGTAGTAAGTCGCGAACAAGTCGTGATCGCTGTTAGCAAGTCTGAGGAGGTCGCCAGGAGAACGAGCAAGGACGGCCTTCGAGTCCGCAGCCGCAGCTTCGAAGTTTTTTGATTGCCTCGTCAGCTCCACGACGTGCAGATTCGGTCAACGCTGCTTTGTACCGCCGATCGAGTGCCGCGCGTTCGTCGTGGTCTTCCGCGTCTTCAACGTTCGGATAAAGCCCAGGCCGCCCGCAATGAGGACACAAAGATGCAGATCGCGGAAGCGGGTTATTGCAGAAGTTGCACTGACGGGTTGCCGGCATTTCGGTATCACGGACTAGACTTGGACAAGTCGCGATGAAAGCTACTGCGATTCGGTTCGCCAGTCAAGCATCTTTCCGGACAGGTGCCTTTCCGGGAAAAGACAACCACCCAAAATCTCCAATTCTTGTTACGTATTTTATGATACTATGCCGCTCGCCGATGGAGACTCAGACGAACTGAGCAAGGCCTAACATGAGAATGATCTCGCGAGGTGGTCCTCGCGCTGTTCGAATCAACCAACAAGGAGAAAAGAAAATGACTAAGCGAATTCTTCCCTTCTTCGCCGCCACCTTGATTCTTTCCACTTCGATTACTTCGCTCGGTTGGGGTCCGGGCGGGCATATGATGGTCGCCGCCATAGCCTTCAAGCGGCTGAACCCCACCGCCAAAGCCCATGCGATGAAGCTGCTCGCTATCCCAATCAACCCAAGCGATGTCACACACGCATCCGCCGACTTTGTTAACACAGGTCACTGGGCCGATGACGTCAGGCCTAAACTCGGGTTCGAGTTCGCGCCGAATCTTCACTTCATAGATTTTCCATTCTCCGCCGACGCCACGCCCGTTCCAACCGATCTCCCTGAAGCGCACAACATAGTGATGGCGCTCGAGCACTACGTAAACGTGCTCAAGACCAGCTTCGATACAAACGAGCAGGCGGAGGCTTTGCGGTTCGTGATTCACTTTGTAGGCGACATCCACCAGCCGCTTCATTGCGCTACAAGGGTCGATAGCGCGCATCCAAAAGGGGATCAGGGCGGCAATCTCTTCCAAATCAAGATCGGCACACAAACGGTTAAGCTTCACAGTTATTGGGATGGAGGACTCGAAACTTTTCCAAGAGGAGGACCGGCGCCGACCTTCACGCCTCCGGCCCTCGCAACGATCGGGCCCGCTGTGACCGCGGCGCTCGCTGGGCATCCGGACACCGACCCTGATTTAAAGCTCGACGACCCATTCAACTATATGGCTTGGGCGAAGGAGAGCGAGCAGTTTGCCAAAGACGCGACTTATAAAGACCTCGCGCCAGGCGGAACCCCGAGTGCGGCGTACAAGACGCGAGGCGTCGAGGTAGTACGCAAGCGAGTCGCTTTCGGAGGGTATCGCCTGGCAGCTTTGTTGAATGCGATCTGGCCCGAGCAACATTGAAGGTGCGGCCGATGCACGAGACTGAGACGCCAGTATGCTTGATGCTGTATCGTAGGCTCACTATATTCTGACGGACGGACAAGCTAATTGTTTACGCTTCTCAGTCGGCGGCTCGAATGAAAATCGGAATCGTCACGCCGGCGCCTCCGCGGTCACGCTACGGCAACCGCGTGACCGCGATGCGCTGGGCTGGATTTCTAAAAACACTTGGCCATTCGGTTCGAGTAATACAAACCTACAACGGTGAGGCGTTCGGCTTGCTGATCGCGCTGCACGCCCGCCGCAGCCATCCATCGATAGCGCGCTTTCATCGCGAACATCCGGATTTGCCCATCATCGTTGTACTGACAGGCACCGATTTGTACAAAGACCTCGGGCGAATCAAAAGCACCGAGAAGTCACTCGATCTCGCGACTCGAATCGTAGTCCTTCAGCCGAAGGCCCTCGAACAGTTGGCCCTCAGACTGAGGCCGAAGACTCGAGTAATCTATCAATCTGTCGTCCCGAGTGTTGGCACAGCGCGCGCTGCAGATCCGCGCACAACATTCGACGTTTGTGTCGTCGGGCATTTGCGTCCGGTGAAGGACCCGTTTCGCGCGGCGATGGCCTCTCGAACGTTACCGGCGTCGTCGCGCATCCGCGTGTTACAAATTGGCGGCGCAATGACCACTCGAGCGGAAGCTCGCGCAAAGGCAGAGGCGCGCATCAACGCTCGCTACCAATGGTTGGGCGAAAAGGCTCCCGCTCGAGTGCGAAAGATCCTCGAGCGCTGCCAACTCTTTGTTCTCTCTTCGAAGATGGAAGGCGGAGCGAATGCGATGGGCGAAGCGATAGTGGCCGGAGTGCCTGTGCTCGCTTCGCGAATACCGGGATCGATAGGCATCCTCGGCGAAGATTATCCAGGTTATTTCGAATACGGAAACACCCGGCAGCTTGCGAGGTTGATGCTCAAGGCTGAGACTGATCCGTCATTCTTGTCAGAGTTGAAGGAACGTTGTGCAGCGACCCGATCGCTCTTCTCACCTACTCAAGAGCGAGCGAGGTTGAAGTCGCTCGTTGCTGAATTATCGAAGCGAATAAGAAGCAACGCCGAAACGTAGGCAACCCCGACATCGCGATTGTCGAGCCTTTGAAAAGCGCGTCGCGAAACCAATCAGTTTGATTCTTTCTCTCGACGAACTCAGTTGTAACTCGCGCGGTTGACGCGGGCCGCTCATCGCAATAGCATATCGATTCTCCCGTACACAGTGGAAACGCTTCGGCGGCGCTCGCGCGATTGGCGGACTCGCGTGAAGTAGCTCGCGACTCTGCATATCCGTAAACCGCCAACGAAACGCGCCGGTACATCCAGACTCAACCGGCACTCACGCAAACAAGAATCGATGTCACACGGAGGAAGAAATGTTTAAACGATACACTGCCGTTTTGCTGGCGCTAGTGATCTCGTTGGCGTCGGGCGTAGCAGTCAGCGCTCAGGGCCCGCAGGAGAAGTTCGATCAGGAGGCGATCAACAAGATCAGAGAAGAGGGAATGAAGCACTCGCAGGTGATGGACATTCTCAGTTACCTCACCGATGTGCCCGGACCCCGGCTTACGGGCTCACCGAACATTAGAGCGGCGCAGGAGTGGGCGAAGCAGAAGCTCGCCGCGTGGGGTTTGCAGAACGCGCACCTCGAAGCGTGGGGTCCGTTCGGGCGAGGCTGGTCGCTTGAAGGCTTCTCGGCCAGCATGATCAACCCGCATTTCTCTCCGTTGATCGCTTATCCGAAAGCATGGTCGCCGTCCACAAAAGGCGTCGTGCGAGCGCAACCCGTGTACTTCAATGCGAAGACCGATGCGGACCTCGACAAATTCAAAGGCAAACTCAAGGGCGCGATCGTGCTGCTCACCGAGCCTCGCGAAGTAAAGGCTCACTATGAAGCGCTCGGACACCGCCAGACGGATGAAGACCTTTTGAGACTGGCGAACGCGGAACCCGCCGCGGGACAGGGCGGAGGCAGAAACTTTCGAATGACTGACGAACAAAGAGCGGCCGCCGCGTTGTCGAATAAGAAGTGGCTGATGGCGCAAGACGAAGGCGCCGCGTTGGTGATCGAGCCTGGACGCGGCGACGGCGGAACGATGTTCGTTCAATCGGCGACGCTTGCCTATCCGGAGAACACACCGCGCGAAAAACAGAAGACAATTCGCGACAAGGACGCGCCTGCGTTTGTGCCTCAAGTCGTTGTTGCGGTCGAGCACTACAATAGAATCATCCGCATGATGCAACGGGGCGCGCCGGTTACGCTCGAGTTCAACGTCTCGACGAAGTACTACGATCAGGACTTGATGAGCCACAACGTTATCGCCGAGATTCCGGGCACTGATCTCAAAGATGAAATCGTGATGCTTGGAGCGCATTTTGATTCGTGGCACTCGGGCACGGGCGCAACCGACAACGCCGCAGGCTCGGCGGTATGCATGGAAGCGCTGCGTATTCTCCGGACGCTTGGTTTCAAGCCGCGCAGGACGATTCGAATTGGACTATGGAGCGGCGAAGAGCAGGGATTGCTCGGCTCGCGCGCGTATGTTGCGGATCACTTTGGGAAACGACTTGGTCCCGATCCTCGATTTGGGCCGGGGCAACCGCCGGCTGAGCCGCAAGCGCCGCCGCAATTCGAACTCAAAGCGGATCACGAAAAATTCGCCGGCTACTTCAATCTCGACAACGGCACCGGGAAGATCCGTGGAATTTACCTGCAGGGTAACGAGCAGGTTCGGCCGATCTTCCAGGCGTGGTTTGCTTCATTCAAAGATATGATCGGCGCCGGGCCGGTCGATCCCAAGGCCTCGCCTCGCGATTTGCCGGTGGCTACGCTGTCGATCGCGAACACCGGCGGCACGGATCATCTGTCATTCGACGGAGTTGGATTGCCAGGCTTCCAGTTCATACAAGACCAAATCGAGTACGACACTCGAACTCATCACTCGAACATGGACGTGTACGATCGAATACAGGAAGACGATATGAAACAAGCGGCGACGATCATGGCGGCGTTTGTCTACAACACGGCGATGCGCGACAAGAAACTCCCGCGCAAGGCGCTTCCGGGTCAGCCAGTCGCACGAAGCGGACAATAGTTATTCAGCAACAGATGGCGAAGAGGGGCGCTATCGATAGCCCGACGGCTAGGCGCCCTTTTCTTTTTTGCTTGATCATGGCTCGTTGACAGAAAAAAGCCTCTGCGATAAAAGTAACAGCGCGTTTGTTCCACTTGATCCACTGACTTCGAAGCACAAGTTAACTTGCAGCCAGGCGCGAGATTTCTGGTATCGATCGTTTTGGGAGTTTGCTGCGTGACTTCACTGCGGCGAGGTCGATACGAATCGGCTCGACTTAAGGAGGAGATAACCAATGAGAAAACAATTGCTGGTCCTGGTAATAGCAACAGCTCTGATTGCCGCAACGGCACTCACGACACAGGCGAGCTTCACTCGTGCATCCGCGGCCCGGTTCCAGCCGGGCTCGCCGGATTTGATCGTCAGAAGCGACGTGCTCAGAGACCACTGGGTGGTTAGAGTCGAAGACTTGCCGGCGTCCTTTTGCAGCGTGGAGGAGGGCGGCATCACTCCGGGGACGCACACGCTCATACGTTTTACTGTGACGACGCCGAATGTTGGTACCGGCGATATCTTTGTCGGAGACCCGAACGAGCACGTCGCGGCCGGAGACGGGCTGTTTGAATTCGCGAGCTGTCACAATCATTATCACTTCCGTCACTACGCCCTATATCAATTGATCGATCCCGCGACGGGTTTTGTCTGGCGCGCGGCGAAACGTGGTTTCTGCATGCTGGACACGGATCCTAATCCTCAATGGCTGGGAGGCCCGGTTCCCGGTCCCGGTGAATTCACAAGTTGTGGAGCTATAGGCATTCCCGGTCATCAAGGAATCAGCGCAGGCTGGGCGGATACCTACAATCTGCATTTGGGCGGACAGTACTTCGTGTTGGACGGTGGCGATGGACAACCGGTTGTGCCGGCCGGAACATACATCCTTCGCATTACTGTTAATCCGCCTTTTGCCGCAAAACGAAAGGAGCCTTGTCCCTTCGTGGATACGAACGGGTTCTGCCATCAATTGCCTGAGTCGAATTACGACAACAACATTGGGCAAGTCACGATCAACATCCCGGACCGCCCGGGTCGAACCGGCGTCGGGCCTGAGGCAGGCTCTCCACACGTCGACCCCGAGCCGATCGATTAGCCCGGAACCAGGCGCGTGAAATTCTATGAGCGGCTCAGCGTCGGCGCTCACAGCCGGCGCTGAGTCGTCTATCCAACGAAATCATCGGAGCGTGCGTTAATCCCTAATCCACACCGTCTTGATGTTGACGAACTCGCGGATGCCAAAGATCCCAAGCTCGCGGCCGTAGCCTGAGCGCTTGATTCCGCCGAACGGAAGCCGCGGGTCGCTGGCCACCATTCCATTGATGAACACGCATCCGGCTTCAAGCTCTTCGATGAAGCGCTCCGTTTCTTCTATGTCGTTCGTCCACGCGCTCGCTCCAAGCCCGAATGAGGTTGCGTTCGCAATTCGAATCGCGTCATTGATGTCAGACGCGCGAAACAATGCTGCAACCGGGCCGAATAATTCATCGCGATACGCGGGCGAGTCTTCGGGTATGTCGGTCACCACAGTGGCCGGGTAATAGAAGCCCGGGCCGTCTAGTCGCTTTCCTCCGGTCAGAACGCGCCCGCCGAGCTCGATTGTCTTTTGCACCTGCGCTTCCAGGTCTTCCCGAATCTGAGCGGTTGCCAGCGGGCCAATATCAACGGTGTCATCCAGAGGGTTGCCGACGTTGAGCGCTTCCATTGCTTTTACGAATCCTTGTTCGAACTCGCCTGCGATCTCTTCGGCGATGATGAATCGCTTCGCGGCGATGCACGATTGACCGTTGTTGATCGTGCGGGCAGTGACGGCTGTCTTGACCGCATCGTCGAGATCGGCGCTTGGCATGACGATGAAAGGATCGCTGCCGCCGAGTTCGAGAACGGTCTTTTTGATGAGCTTGCCGGCGAGGCTTGCGACTTTACTTCCGGCGTCTTCGCTGCCAGTCAAGGTGACGGCCCGGACACGTTCGTCTTCGATGACTCGCGCGACTTTGTCTGAGCCTATCAGGAGCGTTTGAAAAACGCCGTCCGGGAAACCGGCTTCGCGAAATATCGCTTCAATTGCAAGAGCGCACGCCGGGACGTTAGACGCGTGCTTGAGCAATCCGACGTTGCCGGCCATCAGCGCGGGCGCGGCAAATCTGAAGACTTGCCAGAAGGGAAAGTTCCACGGCATAACGGCGAGCACGGCGCCGATCGGTTGATACCTGACGAAGCTGCGTCGCGCATTCGTCTCGATCATCTCGTCGGCAAGAAAACGCTCGGCTTGTTCGGCGTAGTAGCGGCAGACCCAGGCGCACTTCTCAGCCTCAGCCATCGCCGCTTTGATGGGCTTGCCCATCTCGCCTGTCATCGTTTGCGCAAGTTGTTTCTTCTGACTCTCAAGTAGTTCAGCCGCGCGCATCATTTTCTCAGCGCGTTCGGCGAAAGTGGTCACGCTATGATCGTGAAACGTTCTTTCGGCGCGCTCGAGTTTGGTCTCGATTTCAGATTCGGAAAGCTCTTCAAATGTCTTGATGGTTTCGCCAGTCGCGGGATTGATTGAAGCAAGTGGCATGAGCGAACTCGATGTAGCAGCAAGCCGCCGGCTTGCTAAGGGGTTTGTGATAAACGCGTCCAACGGATGACTGTTGTCATAGCGTAACACACCAATTGACCCCCGGCATCTCGCCTTTCTGCGCGATGTTGGGTTTGATACGATCACGCTTTGTCAATGAGGTGATCAATGGCCAGAGCAATCGACATGCACGTGCACTTGCCCACCGCGAGCTTTCTCGACGGCGCGGTCAAGCCTTTCAGGGAACCCGCCGAAGTGTTCTTTCGAAGCAAAGTTCCGATTCGCGAGATGGACGAGGTCGCCCGTGTCTACGAAGAACTCGATATCATCGCCGTGCTGCTCGCGTGGGATGCCGAAACCGCGACCGGACTGCCTCCGCTCACCAACGATGAAGTAGCCGACGTCGTCAAGAAGTATCCGCGGCAGTTCGTTGGCTTCGCGTGCGTCGATCCGTGGAAAGGCAAACGCGCGATCGACGAAATGGAACGCGCGATCACTGAACTCGGCTTGATCGGAGCCAAGTTTCATCCCGGCATTCAGGCGTTCTATCCAAACGACAAGCAGTTCTATCCACTCTATGAAAAGATCACCGAGCTTGGAGTGCCCGCGTTGTTTCACACAGGCACGAACGGGCTCGGGGCAGGCAAGCCCGGCGGGATGGGGATCAAGCTCGATTACTCGCGGCCGATTTATTTGGATCACGTGGCGGCCGACTTTCCCGAATTGACGATCATCGGCGCGCACCCGGCGTGGCCGTGGCACGACGAGATGCTCGCGATCATCGGGCACAAATCGAATGTGTTCATGGATCTGTCGGGCTGGTCCCCGAAGTACGTGCCGAAAGCGATTATCGATGAGGCTCGCACGCGTTTGCAGGATCGAATACTTTTTGGCAGCGATTACCCGTTCATCATGCCGCAGCGTTGGTTAGCTGATTTTGATTCGTTGGAAGGGTTCTCACCTGAGGTGCGCCGAAAGATCCTGCACGACAACGCCGCGAAAATCTTGAAGCTGAAAATTGCTTAGCGGATCAGTCGCGACAACCAGTGCATTATGTTCAGCGCGAGTTGTCGATTGCCGGTGCCGGGCTTGTTCATTCCGAATTTCACCTTTTGCGGCCCGATCACTTGAGCCGACATCATTGCGGCCTCGGCCAATACAACGACACGGCCCTTTCCAAACTTCAACGCAATCCCTTGCGCGCGACCCGCCGCTGAATTCCTGGACACTACCGTTCCGTCAATCTGAATAACCGCATCGATCGCGGTATCGGCGAGCTTCATGAAAGCAACGCTGTCTTTGGGTCCCTTCAACGACTGGCCGGTGAACGCGGTGATCCGCGATATTCGCTCGCTCGCGTTGCGGCCTTCGAGAATCGGATGATTGCCGAGCCCGTTGTTTTCCCGGTTGTATTTGATGAACCCCTCGTTGTCCGATTCGACATCGTAGTTCGATGGATCGGCCGTGAAGCCTTTGCTCATCTCTACTCCGAATCGAAGCGATAATCGCTCGGCGGCGGCGCCCATCGGGGCGTGATCGGCGATCAATAGCACGCTCCCACCGGCACGCACCCAATCGCGAATCGCATCGCATTCGTCGTCGGCGAAAGCCGAATTGCCGGCCTCTGGGCTGTTCATTGCCGGAGCACCCAAAGCATTCGAGATGACCAGGACATCAAAACCCGCGAGCGTCTTCTGGCTCAGCTTCTGCTTGTTGGGCGTGATTGAATAGCCGTCGCTCGTAATCAAATCGGCAAACGGTTTGTAGCGGCCGGTCGAGGTGTGAAAGTTGTTGTGAGCCTCGTCGAACAACACCTTTGGGTGTTTCTTTTTGTAGGCCGGCTTCGCAACGTGAGTGTCGAAGTCGGGGTCGGCGACTTGTTGAGCAACCGCGCCGATCGCCAGCATCAATACCCCGGCCACAAGTGACAGTCTATTTGCCATCATCATCACGATTACCTCCGAGGTGAACCCACACCTTCCCGCACAGTTCATGCTTGCAGCCTAGCGAGTTGATCCGCGAAGTGCGTCTTCCAATTATCGGGCAGCGCATCGACGCTTGCGGCTCTTGCCAGACCATCGGGATCTTCATCACCGTTTAGATACAATCGAACTATGTCCGGGACAGTCACTCCATTTGGGTCACGGCTCAAGATCTGAATCTGATCTCCGGCGCTGACCGCGCCTTCGCGGATTACAGCAAAATAAAAACCAGTGCGTCGGCTATCGAGAAAGCGCTTGATTATGTCGTCGCGCTGGAACTTCACTGCGAGCTTGTAGCATGGAAGCCGAGGCTGCCTCACTACAAGTTCGGTTGTGCCGATTCGAAACCGATCGCCGATATAGATTTCATTCTCGAGCAGCCCTTCGACAGTAAGATTCTCGCCGAATGCGCCGAAGGGCAATTCGACACCCGGCAACTCGCCACGCCAGTAATCGTAGTGCTCGACGGGATAAACGTACACGGCTTTGTCCGGCCCACCGTGTACCCTGAGGTCTGCTTGCCTGTCACCGGCGAGATTCAGGGCATCGAGCGCGACGCGGCCCGCAACCGGTTCCTTGAATATGCCGGTTGTGACTGTCTTGCCTTTCCACATCACCTTGCGTGGCAGACCAACGTTGACTGAGATCACCCTCATTGATTTCTCCGATTCAGCTTTGAATGAGGCTCGAATGGTTATAACAAAAGATTCCGGCCTCACGCGATAAGCGACTCAATCAACCGGCATTTTTCAGCGATGGTTCCTTCTTGTGGAATCGGAACGAGCACCAGCGTGGCGCCTGACTCGATGGTCTCATCAAGCCGGCGTTGGCAGAGGTCAAGCGGGCCGCAGATCGCTATGCTATCAATCATCTCATTGGTGACCGCTCGGACTGCGTCTCTCGGGCGGCCCGCTCGCCAAAGATCGCGAACGCGATCGGCCTCAGCGCCAAATCCCAACCGGCTCAGCGCGGCGTGATAGTAGTCGCCCATCCCGCCGATGTAATACGCGAACGGCAAACGCGCCGAGTTGCGCGCTTTCGCGAGGTCATCAGAAACAACGACATTCACGAACGGCGCGATCTCGATTCTATTGGCATCACGCCCTGATGCTTCGGCGCCTTCGCGAATTTCGGCGATGCCATCTGAAAGTTTCGTGCGAGGCCAATGCGTGGGCAGCCATCCGTCGGCGAACTCGCCGATCTGACGCAAGCTCTTTGGGCCGAGTCCTGCGACATAAATCGGGATGTCGCTGCGAACCGGTTTGAATCCCAGCTTGAACCGGCTGAGCTTGAAACATTCACCGTTGAAATCAATCGCATGGCCTGAGAGCAGGGCGCGAATTATCTCAACCGTTTCCTTCAATCGAGTGAGCGGCTTTTGATACGAGATGCCGTGAAAGTCTTCGATGACGCGGGCGCCGCTCGTGCCGAGTCCCAATCGAAATCGCCCGCCCGAGATTTCATCAAGCGTCGCCGCGCTCATTGCGATCAACGCGGGGCTTCGAGAAAAGACATTGATGATGCCGGTTCCAAGATGAATGCGCTCGGTGCGCAGCGCGAGTTCGGTGAGTAACGTAAATGCTTCGCGCTCCCAGGCTTCGGGGAGCCAAAACGAGTCGTAGCCGCACGCGTCAGCGGCCCGCACGCATTCGATGAGTTCTTGTTTGTTGAATCCAGATTTATCGAATCCGGGAAGCCGTCCGAGGTAGAGTCCGAGTCTTCGCATTGCGAGAGCATCTCGCCTGGCCGCTAGGAACCGTTATCTTAATAAATCATCGACTGGCATCCGCCAGCCAGGGACGGCCGGCTCGGCATCGGCAATTTCGCCTCGATGAAAGATAGTGGGGTGCCGGGGATCAGTTGAATGAAAAGCGCGGATCACATCATCGCTCATCAAATCCACATCCCAGACTACAAGCGTACCGGCGTCGAAATAATCCCTGCGCTTAGCCGCCATTTCCCGCTCAGCTACTTCGCCGTAATCATTTTCGCTCCGAACCTCCACGGCGAAGACCGGCGCTCCGTCAAGAAATCTCATTCCCGTTTCCGCACCTGTGTACCATGCTGCGTCGGGACTGAACGATTCACGATTGGGCAGTTCAACGAGAAAGCCCGCGTTATCACCAATCGCAACGCCGCCACCATGCGTTTGCTCGAATTGCATTAAGCTCGACGCGATCTTTAGATTAGCTTTACGGGGTTTCATTCCTGTGGGCATAGATCGCACCAGTTCTCCATCGATGAGCTCTGCTTTGCCGTTCTCCGGCACATCATAAAGATCCTCGACAGTAGCTCTGACTTTTGTACTCATGTCTTACCTCACGAGTGCATGCGCGCCGCCGACTATCATAAGCGAATCGTGGGACTCTGCCTCTGCATAGAAGAATGATCGCGATTGTCCTTACCATACATCCTCACGATCTTATACAGCGTCGTCCGTTCCGCGGGGATCCTACCAAGCTCGCGAATGCGGAGCTGAAATTCCTCGGGCGGCAAATACTCACCTGAAGTCGCGCCCGCCAGCCTGGAGATGTTCTCGTTCATCAACGTTCCGCCGTAGTCGTTCGCTCCCGCGCGGAAACATTCCTGAGCCATCTCGCGAGACATCTTTACCCACGAGACCTGAATGTTATCAATCCAACCTTGCAGCATCAGCCTCGACAACGCATGCACTTTCAAATGCTCATCGCGAGTCGCGCCCGGCCGCGCATCGCCCGAGCGATAAAGCTGAGTGAATTCGTGAACGAATCCGAGCGGCACAAACTCCGTGAATCCCCCGGTCTCTTTTTGAATGTCGCGCAGCAGCATCAAATGCCTAACCCAATGCTCTTCGCTTTCGAGATGCCCGTACATCATCGTCGAGGTCGTGCGAATGCCAAGCCGGTGCGCGGTCTTTACCACATCAACCCACTCGGAGACTTTCAATTTGATCCGCTCGATCTGATGGCGAACGTCGTCGTCGAGAATTTCAGCCGCGGTGCCCGGCAAGGTTCCGAGTCCCGCGTCCTTCAACATCGACAGATAATCCGCGAGCGGCATGCCCGTGAGCTCGACCCCGTAGACAACTTCCATTGGCGAGAAAGCGTGGATGTGCATATCGGGAGTCGCCTGTTTGATCGCTCGAAGCAGATCTCGATAGTAATAAGGAGCGAGGTCGCGCGGGAGCCCGCCTTGCACGCACACTTCGCGAGCGCCCAACTCCCAAGCTTCGAGCGAGCGCCGCTGAATCTCTTCGAAGGAGTGAAAGTAAGCGTCCTTCTCGCGAGGCGCCCGGCTGAACGCGCAGAAGCGGCAGCCTACGAAACAGACATTTGTGAAATTGATATTGCGATTGACTACATAGGTGATCACATCGCCGACACGATCACGCCGAACGCGGTCGGCTGCAAGGATCAGGGCTTCGAGTTCGCGCCCGTGAGTGCGCGCGAGCAGCAGGCCCGCGTCGAAGCCAAGCTCGTTTCCCGCGAGCGCTTGTTCGAGCACGCGGGCGACTGCGGGCTCGATCTTCGGAAGAAGAGCATCGAGGTCGTTGGTTTCGTTGGAACTGGTTTGTTGTGCCGCGCTCATTTCAGTACTCATCGTGAAATCTAGCACGCCGGCCGGGTCATAGCCACTTGCGGTCATACGATTTCATCGAAGCTGCGAATCGCTTCGTGATTTGACGGCTCGGGCTGAAGATGATTGCCGGGCCTGATGCACAACCGTGTCTCGAGCCCCGCTGACCGAGCCGCGTCTAGTTCATCGGTGACATCAGACACAAAAAGAATATTGGGTGCCGGAACCGCGATCGCTTGTGAAATTCGGACGTAGCTTTCGGATTGCTTCTTCGCGCCAACGTTGGTGTCAAAGTAATCTGAGATATACGGCGTAAGATCGCCGAACTGAGTGCTCGCAAAGAGCAGCTTCTGCGCGAGCACGCTGCCGGACGAATAGATGAATATTTTTCGGCGTTGCTGCTGCCAGCGCTCGAATGCGCGCGGGACGTCTTCGAAGACCTGGCTCCTCAAGTCTCCGCTGTTGTAGCCCGCTTCCCATATTTTGCCTTGAATCGATTTCAACGGAGTCGCTTTGCTGTCCCGGTCCATCAGCCAGTAAAGGTAAGCCACTATCTTATCGAGCGAGCTTTCTTCGACCGAGCCGTCCACTCGGGGAGGTTCGAGACCGCGCCTGGTGTCGTCCTTGTTCAATTCAGTAAGCGCCGCGATCTCTTCTTCAACATTCGGAGATGCAACGTTGTTCGCCAGGTAGTCGCCGACGTGTGCGCGCGCGTAAGGGAACAGAACCTTGTAGACGAAGTCGATTGGCGTTGTTGTCCCTTCGATGTCGAGAAGCAAAGCGGTGATTGGATTGCTGGTTGTCACAATGAGACAGACTAATGTTACCGCTGGCGATTCTCCATCGCGGGTTCTTGTTCGGCATCGAGCGTGGTCATCTCGGCCATCAACATTCGCTCGCATTCGGCTGGAGACTGTGGGATGTGGTCCCGCTCTCGGGCACTTTCTGTTTCCGCATTGACCTGCCTGGCCGGCAGCCAGAACCCCGACAGGAAGGCGAGAAAGGCGAGCGCGGCGCCGGTCAGAAATACGTTGTGCAGCGCACCGCCGAGTGCACCGGACATTGCGTGGATGAGTTCAGGTTTTTGCGCTGCGCGAGCTATGGGATCGACCAGCGCGCTTGGGTTGTGTACAACTCGGGCTACATCCTCGGCAGGCAGCCCGCTTTCCTGTTGAATCTCGGCAATGTGCGATGCGAGGCTGATCGTCATTACCGTTCCCATCACCGCTACGCCGACTGTTTGCCCGATCGAGCGCGAGAATTGATTAAGTGAGGTTGCGATTCCGAGCTGGCTTCGGCCCACGGAATTCTGCACCGTTATCAGCAAGGCAAACATCACCAGGCCCATGCCTATTCCCATCGCCAGCACATCCGCAAGCAGCCACGAGCGCGGAGTCGCCGGTCCAAACGTCGTGAACACAACGAAACTCATCAGCAGAACAAATAACCCAGCCAGGATAGTCGGGCGGTACCCCACGCGAAACATCAACCGTCCGCCGACGACCGACATCGTTACCCATCCGAGCAGGAATGGAGTCAACAACGCGCCCGCTTCGGTTGCCGTCCCGCCCATTGTGCCCTGCACGAAGAGAGGTACAAAGGATAAGGCTCCAAACATCGCCGCGCCCACCATGAAAGCTGTGATCGATCCGACGGCAATGATCCGATTTCTGAATAGCGAGAGAGGAACGATTGGCTCGGCGGCGCGTTTCTCAGTTCGGAAAAACAGCGCGCTCGAGATCAGCATGCCGACGACGGCGACCAGCGTGAGCGGATTGCCCCAGATCGCAGGGTCCCCGCTTTCGACGAGCACCAGCAGCAGCAACGTGATTGCGACGGTGAGCCAGATCGCGCCCGCGTAATCGATCACCGGCAGTTCGGTTCGCTTCGGTTCAACAAGCGCGAACCCGACAACCACCGCCGCCGCAAGCCCGAACGGAATGTTGATATAGAAAACCCAGCGCCAGGAAATACTGTCGGTGATGAATCCGCCAGCCAGAGGACCCAATATCGAAGCAAGTCCCCACACGCCGCTGAAAAGCCCCTGCATCCTTGTTCGCTCGCGCAGCGTGTAGATGTCCCCGTTGATTGTCATGCTCAACGGTATCAGCGCGCCGGCGCCCAGTCCCTGAATAGCGCGAAAGGCGATCAATTGAGTAATTGACTGCGAAGCTCCAGATAGCGCCGAGCCCACGAGAAAGAACGCGACGCCGATCAGATAAAACAGCCGGCGGCCATATAGATCAGACAGCCGCCCCCAAACCGGAACCGTTACCGTCGAGGTTAACAGGTAAGCCGAGAACACCCAGCTATAACGATCGAGTCCTCCGAGCGACGCGATGACGGTCGGCATAGCCGTGCCGACGACGGTAGCTTCGAGGGCGGCGAGGAACATGCCGAGCATCACACCCGCGGTTACAACGCGGCGCCGGCGTTTTGAAAGAATCACGTGGGGTTGATCTGCGGCGTTCGCTTCGAAAAGGTCAGAAGCCATTCTTCTCTTTCTTTAGTTGTCAGTCGCTGACTAAAAAATAGAGTATAGGGCCGAGGGAGGGACCAGGCAACGAAACCCAAAAGTACTTAGCGAGTCGAGTTCAAAATGGCCGCGCGATGGGATCAGATCCGATGACCGGAATTAAGTATCGACTTCTGAAGGTTTATCTGCTACTATCCCTCACGTTGGTTCAGCAGATCGAATGCTGCTGTTTGGAATTTGTCTTCTAGGAGCCTCCCGCTGACTGTTTGGAGAGCGTTTGATCCTGCTATCTCATCCTCTTTCCCGCAAAGCCTCGGAAGTTCCTTTTAACCAGTTTGAGGAGAACTATGAGTAAGAGAATTTACGTCGGGAATCTGTCGTACCAAACGACAGAGGCCGACCTCACCACCCTGTTTGAACAGGTAGGTCAGGTTGATTCGGTTAATGTAATAACGGACCGCGACACAGGTCGGTCGAAGGGCTTTGCTTTTGTCGAGATGGGCAATGACGATGCTGAAAAGGCTATCGCGCAGCTCAATGGAACAGAGGTCAACGGCCGCACTCTGACGGTCAATGAAGCGCGCCCGCGCGAAGAGCGCTCGGGCGGCGGTGGCCGAGGCGGCTACGGCGGAGGCCGTGGCAGCGGTGGTGGCGGCGGCCGAGGCGGCCGCGGTGGCGGTGGCTACGGAAATCGCTACTAAGCGCGATCCACAAACACAGTGAGAGCGATGGATAGGAGCGTTGCCAAAACCTCCTATCCACCTCTCACCCGATCAACAAAGTTGCTCGGAAAAGATTGTACGGAAGCATTCGCAGGAAACTCCAACCAATCCGCCCTTACAGCAACACATATCAGTTAGAGTCACTGCATTCATGCAAACGAGCATCGGAGCAGTGCGTCGAAAGAGAGATTCATGAGTTTAAGTAGTTTTAGCAAGCTGGGCCTGAGCGCGCAGCTTGTCGACGCCCTGAAGAATCAGGGCATAACAATCCCAACCGAGATTCAAACCAAAGCCATTCCGCACGCAATGGAAGGAAGCAACCTGATGGCTTCGGCGGAGACGGGATCAGGCAAAACGCTTGCCTTTCTGCTCCCGATCATCGAGCGCCTCAAGAGTGAAGGCGCCACGAGGGCGCTCGTGTTGGCGCCTACGCGCGAGCTTGCATTGCAAATTGAAGCGAGCGCGAAAATTTACGGACGCGTATCCAGACTTCGCACGGTTGCGCTGGTGGGAGGCGAGAGCCTTCCCAAACAAATCAGAGCACTTCGAGCGGGAGTGGACATCGTGGTCGCGACACCAGGCCGTTTGAATGATCTGATCGAGCGCGGCGCTGTCTCGCTAAAAAGCATAGAGGTGCTGGTGCTTGACGAGGCCGATCGAATGCTCGATATGGGGTTCCTTCCGCAAGTGAGGCGGATAATCCGGCATCTTCCAGCGAAACGCCAGTCGATGTTGTTGACGGCCACGCTTTCGCGAGAAGTCGAACAACTCGCCCGCGAGTTGATGACCCGTGCCGTCAGAGTTGACGCGGCGCGATCAGCAAACACAGTCGCGACGCTTACTCAACGCGCTTTTCCGGTCCTGTCGCACGCGAAGACACCGATGCTGCTCGCGCTGCTTAGGCAATATACCGAAGGGACGTTCCTCGTATTCACTCAAACCAAGCGCGGCGCGGAAACGGTCGCGCGGATATTGACCGCCAACAAGCACGACGTTGTCACGTTGCATTCCGATCGCAATCAATCTCAGCGAAACAAAGCGCTGGCAAGCTTCAAGGCGGGACACGCCCGCGTGCTAGTTGCCACGGACGTTGCGGCGCGAGGCATCGATGTAGACGACATTTCTTTTGTTGTTAACTACGAAGTGCCGGCGACCGCTGATGATTACATTCACCGCGTTGGACGCACGGCGCGCGCGGGCCGCGACGGCGAAGCGCTCACATTGGTGAGCCCCGAAGAAGAATCAGCGCTGGCTTCAATCGAGCGAATCGCCGGGATTACGCTTCAGCGATCGAAGGTCCACGGGTTTAGCGATGGGCGATCCGAAGAGCAGATAAGACTCACGAGTGAGATCGGCAAGCTTCGCTCGTCATCGGCACGTTCATTCAGAACGAATCGCGCCTGGCGATAATGAGTTGCGCGTTTCAGCGCATAGCGCGAAAATAATCGGCGCGGGCCGGATGCCCGCGCCAAAAAACTGTGAAAGAGGTGATGTTATTCCAAAAGAAGATATGATCCCCGTTGAAGGAACCGTCGTTGAGTGCATGGGCAACACGACGTTCAAAGTCAAGATAGCCGAAGGCCATCAGGTGCTGGCTCACTTGTCGGGCAAGATGCGCAAGCATTACATAAAGGTGCTTGCAGGCGACAGGGTGACTGTCGAGTTGTCGCCGTACGACTTGACCAAGGGGCGAGTCACCTTTCGGCATCGAAGCTAGAGCGGTGACCCCAAGTGTCAGCTAATTTGTTTCACTTTTCTTAATGAGCCGTTCCTGATCACTAACACGTGCAGAAGACGACGTTGAGAGCGGCTTGCGTGAAACTTAGCTGCGCGATCCGAGCATTTCTCTGCACTTCCGTTTGACAAACCATTTGCATACCTATACAGTCCGTCACGAACCGAGCTTAGCTTACTCTCTTCTTCAGCTTCTCTGGAATACTCCAGTCCACCTGAATCCGACAGCTCATCATAAAAAGGAGCTTTAATGTTTACACGTAATTTGACCATGAAACTGAAACCGAATACCGAGCCCGAGTTCAATCGCTTAATCGAAAATGAGATTCTTCCGTTGCTTCGAAAGCAGCCGGGCTTCCGTGATTGCATCACGTTTGTTGCGCCAGAGCGTTCGGAAGCAGTGGCAGTCAGCTTCTGGGAGACAAAAGAGAACGCCGAGAACTACACCACGACCGGATATCCTGAGATCCTGAAGATCGTGACGAAGGTCCTTGATGGAACACCGAACGTCCAGACGTTTGAGCTTTCCAACTCGACGCTTCACAAGCTCGCAGCAAAGGCGTAAGTCATATGTTCTAATTTCGAGAGGGCAGATACGTCTGCCCCTCGATTCATCTTGCTCTCCGGCAAACAACGGAGATTCGCCTGGGTCTAATAACCCGACGATCAATCGCTTGAAGAGCAGTAAACCGATTACTTTGTTAGACCGACCGTCTCCGCCCGCATCCGTTCCCGCGAACCGCTCGGCCTTGCTTCCAACTTAAAGGAAATTCACTATGTCAGCTAAATTGTTTGTTGGTAATCTCTCATTCGAGACTACCAGTGATGAAATCCGCGACCTCTTCAGCGAAGTGGGCGCGGTGGAATCGTGCCAGCTAATAACCGACCGGGACACCGGCCGTTCGAAGGGATTCGGGTTCGTCGAGATGGATTCGCGAGAGGGCGCCGACGCGGCCAAAGATAAATTCAACGGCCAGGAACTGCACGGGCGCGCTCTTAAAGTGGACGAAGCCAAGCCGAAGACCGACAGCCGGTCGAACGGCGCGGGCTACGGCTCGCGACGCTACTAACGGCACTTCCTGATGCCCGGAATTAATTTCGGCGCATCCAGCTCCCAATACGTGGGCTGAGAAGAGATCTCTCTAGTAGTTCGCTTCTCAGCCTTCATTGGAGCATTCGGAACATCACCATCCCCCGCCTTCACTCTTCTCGATACCTGCCGCTTCACATGCTCGCAGCGAAACAAACTTCCGATTCTTTTCAATGCTGTGCAGTAATGAACAGAAACCCATCCGCCGCAGGTATATAGTTGTTCCAATATCGACTTCGTTCAGAGGACACAGTCTTAAAACCTCGTCGAGGCGTTTTTTCGCTCCGAGCCTCGATGGATCTTCTTGGGGAGCGATCGGATTGTTAAGAAAAGGAGTCTACATGAAAGTCAATATCTTTAGCCGCTTGGCGATGGCATTTTTCATCAGTGCCGTGCTGCTGATGGGAACGAGCATTTCGGGCAACGGGCAGGAAACTCAAAACAACAAAGACAAGCAGGACAAGCAGCAACGCAAGCAAACGCGCAAGGCCGAGAAGCAACAGAATGCGGAACAACAGGCCGCGCAAAAGGATGACAACAAACAGCGCAAACAGCAGACTCAGGCTGAACAGCAGCGCCAGCAACAAACTGACGCGGGCCAGCAGCAGGCCGATAAGCAGCGCAAGCAGCAGGCCGATACTCAGCAGCGGCAACAGCAGCAGAGTCAACAACAGAATCAAGGCTCTCAGAGGCAGGCCGATAGACAGCAGCGCCAGCAGCAGAACCAGGCTGCTCAAGTAGAGGCTGAGCGGCAGCGTCAGCAGCAGGTTGAAACTGCGCGGCAGCAGCAACAGAATCAAAGGCAGGCAAACCGGCAGCAAGCCGATACGCAGCAGCGCCAGCAGGGCCAGCAACAAGCGGAGCGCCAGCAGCAACGGCGATCCGAGGGCCGGCAACAGGAGCTCGTTCAGCAACAACAACAGCGACAGTCGCAGTATCGCCAGGAACGGGACCAGCAGCAGCGTCTCTCACAACAGCGATACTCGCAGCTCCAGCAACAGAGGCGGATGGCGCAGTATCGTTATCAGCAACAGTACTGGCTGCGCTTGCAGCAGATTCGGCTTCAGAACGATCGCAGCTACAACACCAATCGCAATTCGTACTTCTACACCGCGTCGAACTACCGGTACTCGCGTGGCGGCAGTTACTATGAGACGAATCAGTACGGCGCGAACCTGCTCCGCCAGGCCGTCAACTACGGTTACGAGCAAGGCTATCGTTCGGGCCAGGCAGACCGGCAGGATCGCTGGAACTCAAACTATCAGGACTCCTATGCCTATCAGGACGCGAACTATGGGTATAGCGGTTACTACGTGGATCGCGATGACTACAACTACTACTTCCGCGAGGGATTCCGACGCGGCTATGAAGACGGGTATGACAGCCGGTCACAGTACGGCCGCTACTCTAACGGAACGTACTCAATCCTTGGCGCAGTTCTGTCCGGGATTCTGAACCTGGAATCGCTTCGCTAAGAAGATCACGAAGAAAAATGAAGCTCTTATCGAACACCCGTCGCTGTGACAACACGGCGGCGGGTTATTTTTTGGCGCCGATATCAGATCTAACAGCTTACAGCCACGAAGACATCATGGTTTGCCTTTGATCAGGAAGCATGAGTATTCTGTTCGTCCTGCGCTTGAGACAACTCATGGGAAGGCAGCAGCGGAATGACCAGGAAGATTCTTATTGTTGACGATAACATCGACACTCGCGAACTAACTCATCTGCACCTGACCACCGAAGGCTACGTCGTAGTAATTGCTGCAGACGGCCGCGAAGGCTTGTACATGGCCGTTTCCGAGCAGCCGGACTTGATCATTGCCGACCTCGGTACGCCCGAGCTTGGCGGTATCGAATTGGTCAAACAGTTGAGGGAGCAACCGGAGCTTGATAACGTGCCGATCCTGGTATTGACCTCGTTTGGTAACGATGAAATGGATCAGGCGATAAGAGCGGGAGCTCACCGGGCTATTAATAAACCCGTGCATGTGGATTCGTTGATGGCTGAGGTGAGAGAGCTGATAGCGGACTCGGAGCGGGGATGAAGGCAGAAACTTCACATCATCAATGAGTAGTCGGAGCCAGCCTCATCAATGAGGCGATCGATAGTTGGCTTCAGATGGTCAAAGTCCGGCTTAACGAGGTACGCCTGCGCGCCCGCATCCATACCTTTTTGAATGTCCGCCTTATAGCCCGCGCCCGAATAGAACATTATCGGCGTGGATGAGTCGAAGGCGCGAATCTGCTGACACAGGTCAACACCGTCGAAATCGGTTATCCAATGATCGAGTATGCACAAGTCAATTCCGCCGGACTTTGCGCTTCTCAACGCATCGGACACGGAAGAGGCTATAACAGGTTCATAGCCGTAAATGCCCAGCAGGGCATTCATCATTTCTCTGGTATCCTCATCGTCATCGACGAACAGGATCCGTTTCCTTGCTCCTAATGCAGACGTTATAGCTGTCATTTCGCCCTCACAATTCCAAGCCAATGTCTTCATACCGGCCCTGTATGTTTAATCAAGCTTGTTTTGCCGGACTGCGATACTGGTCGGTGGTCTCTCCCGGCCAAACTAAGATCCCCGTCTAACTCGATACGCAACGAAACAACTCTTTTGAGAAATGGGTGGGCGCGGGCATTATTTCACCCCGGCCCACCACGTAATGTGAAAAGCATCCAGCGGTTTTTTGCTTACCGCTCGGGTTGCCTTACTTCGGTGTGTCCGGTTTGGCTTCGCCACCCTTTTGCTCGCCAGGCTGGTTGGGAATCCGGTCGTCTTTCTGAACGATTTTTTTGTCGTCTGCTTCTTCGTGGCCTGGCTGCGGGTTGACCTCTTGCGGCATCGGTTTGTTTGCTGACATGACTTGCTCCTTTTCTTTGATCGCCTTGAGTCTGCGAATCACTGACTTAGGCGCCGAACAACAAACCAATCGGTGTACGGGATCGCCGTAAATGAATGTCATCTATGTCGAAGGACGTACACCTATTGGTAAACTGCCGACACGATACTCCAACTCCGGATGCAATGCTGTTCAATATTAGACAGGAGCGGAGATTTTGTTTGTGAGCGGCCGGTGCGCACCGCCGGGTACTAGAGAATCGATGCCAGATACGCGGTGAGTTTGTCTTCTTTGACGATTAGATGGTGCTCTTCAGTGATCTCAATCAAGCCCAGGTTTCGAAATCTCTGCATGAAGACGCTGACGCGAGGCCGTGTTGTTCCGATCATGTTGGACAGTTCTTCGTGTGAAATCCTGAGCTCGATACGTGTGCTGCGGCGGCCTTTCTTCCCCAATTGCCTCGCAAGGTGCAATAAGGTCTTTCCCAGCCGTTGTTCGCTATCAACCGTCACCAGATTAGCGATGACCTCCTGTTGGTCTGCCACGCGCACGGCCAGATACTTGACGAAACCTTCAAGCAGCGAGTCGGCCGCCAGACGTTCAAGGAACCTGGGACACGGGACCTTTTTCAACAGCGTCTCCTCCATTGCGATTGCGGTCTCCAGCCGGCCCGCTATCCCCGACAGACACAATTCACCAAAGACATCTCCTGAAGCGTGAATAGCAAGCAGGCATTCTCTGCCTTCGGAAGAGACCATAAGCAGCTTTACCTGCCCGCTCGCGACGAAGTAGACCATCTCGTCTTCGTCGCCAGCAACGTAGACATTTGCGTGTTTCGCGATCTTGAACGCGCGCGAATTCCTGACCTCGCGTTGGAGGGACTCGCGCATATGCTCTTTGAATAGAGCGGTCTCGGGATAATCTTGAATCATACTTCGACCCTCCACTGGGGCATTTATGAGGTAATGACGTCAACTATCCATCGAGGCGTAATGTACACGGTCTCCGCAAAGGTTCTCAAGACCTGCAGCGAACTAACCGGACTTTGAGCCTGGACGAACCCGGCCAACTATTTTCGTGGATGTGCAATACTGCACAGATACTCGCCCCGAGTGAGCGTACAATCTGAAACGTAAACCGGAGTCGGGATAGAGCCCTCGGGCGCCCGACACGGAAGATGTGATCACCGGGAGGTGAACAATGCTTTGGACAATTTTGGTTATTCTGCTGGTCCTCTGGCTGCTGGGAATGCTCGGCGGCGTCGGTGGAGGACTAATCCACCTGTTGCTTGTTGTCGCGTTGATAGTGCTGATCTTCAATCTGGTCAGCGGCCGCCGGCGTGCCATTTGAGCGAACCGCACCCAGCACCACTGTCGATCGAAGAACTAATGTCGAGGTAACTCAACCCCGATTCAGAATCGGGCAAAGAAGATCTTCATCTGCAATGGCAGACACTCGCGACCCCACATTTAGAGCTATGTCACGTCAGGGACGTAGCTCATGAAAGAAAAGAAGAGGAGTTCAAGTATGCGCAGTCATAGAGTACTTATTACAATCTCAGCACTGTCCCTAGCCATCGTTTTGGCTTTAGCCGTTCCGGCATTAGGTCAACGTTCGGTCACCGTGCCGGTAGGCACCGTTGTCTCATTAAGAATGGATACCGCGCTCAGTTCGGATACCTCACGCGTAGGCGATCGCTTTACGGCGACCGTTTTTCGCTCCGCGGCGGTTGACGGCCGTGTTGTCATTCCAGAAAACGCAAAAGTAGAAGGGCACGTCACCGGCGCTACTCCCGTCGAGCGCGGCGGCAAAACCGCGACCCTCGCGGTGGCATTCGACAGAATGATTTTGCCTGCGGGCAACTCGGTCCAAATCGATGGAACGCTTACTTCGCTAAACGAAGAAGCACGCCGCCAGATTGAAGAGAACATCCGATATCAGGAGACAGGTGGCCGGACTCGACGCCCTGTGGTCTTTTTGGGTTCAACCGACGGTGCGAGCCCGTCTATCGGCATCGCCGATGGCCGAATCGAGACTAAAACCGTGGGCGCGATCCTGGGCACTCTGCTGGGAGGCGGAGGGCGCGTAGAAGTGCGGCCCGGCACTGAATTCGGATTGATGGTCGAGCGTTCATTCACAGTTGAGATGAGCAATCTCGCCAGCGATCGAGATTCCAACTACAACGAACCCAGGACGCCTGCTCAAACGGTTTTGACATCCGCCGATTCGGTGCGTTCCGCTCAAATCGCTCTCAGATCGCGGAACTATTACAACGGTCAGGCCAACGGCGTTATGAATCAAGCGACGCGCGACGCGATTAGCAATTTTCAACATGACCGGAACATTCCTACCACCGGCGAGTTGGACCTCGCAACGGCGCGAGCGATAGGCATACCAGTCGACGTTAACGGGCCGCCGGGGCAGACGGCATTCAACTCGGCGGAATCAATTCGATTCGCGCAAGTCTCTCTGAGAGATCGTGGCTATTACACTGGCCCGATCAATGGCGTGATGAATCAAGCGATGCGCACTGCAATTCGGCAGCTCCAGCGCGAGCGCAATCTAGGCATGAATGGCGACCTCGATCTAAACACGGCGCGCGAGCTCGGACTCGCTAGCGATTCCGGCATTGAATCGTCGGCGATCGAAATAATGAACCCGCGAGCTGAGCGCATCAACGCGGGATCGATTCGAATCAGCGCCGACGTTCACACTCAGGGCAGCGGCTGGCAGGTGTTTGTAAATCGGTTTGTGACCGGCAACACCCTGCACGTTTATGTGCGCGGCGTGGCGCCGCGATACTCGACCGGCCCCGCGACCGATCATCATCCGTTCACCGAGACATACAACGATCTGCCAAACGTAGCGCGAGTGGTCATTCACGGTCCGCAGCGGGACTTCGCAACTGATCTGACCGGCTATGGAACCGGCAATACTGGCTCGACGGACATCGGCAATCCTCGCCAGATCGCTCTTCTTGCAAGCCGCCTGCTCCAGGATTTTCAGCGCGGACTCAACATGCGCGGCAATCGCGGACAGGTGATCTTTGACACACGCCGCGATTTCAGACCAAGCGAGGTCGAAGTGCTCTTCCAGATAACCAGCTTGCAGGCGGCCGCGGAACTCTACAATCAGTTGACCGCTTCCATAACTGACCCGGACGCGGTCAAAGGCGCGGCGGGCGGTTTGATGAGACAGTCGCGGTTGCTCGAGCGAATCATGAGGCGCGGCACGCAGTTGAATCTTTCAGCCGCCGTGAGCGCCGGCTGGCAGCAATTGCTGGCCGAGATTGCTCGAATCAATGTAAGCGACGCGAATCTGGATGGCGACATAGTTCGGTAACACTGGAAGGGAGGCGTCGTTTGAGAACTCCTCCCATCCACATACGAAATCAAGCGAGGTAGAGAAGTGAGCGAATATACAGAAAAGCGAACGGTAGTTCAGGACACCGTTGTCGGGAGCCGGCCCGCCGCCGAGACCCGGTATGATTCAGTGGTCAACGAACGGCAAGGAATGTCAGGCGTGGCAATCGCAGCATTGGTGATCGCGGCAATCACCGCCGCCGTAGTAATCACAATGCTGATCTTAAACAGTCAGCAGAAAAAGACTGATGAAGAACTAGCGCAGGAGAGAGCCAGAACCGCCATTGCTCAGCAGACGCCTGCGCAACCACAGCCAGTGATAGTCAATGTGCCCCCATCTCAGCCGGCTATTGTGCCCGCGCCGTATCCGGTGCCTGCTCCCGCGCAGCCAGCGCCAACTGAGACCAGGACCGTACCTTCAAACGCCAGTGTTGAGATAGACGTAACCTCGCGATTGCAGAGTGATGAAGATCTTCGCACTTATGCAATTGATGTGAAGGTCACAGGTGGGACCGCCTTACTAAGCGGCCGCGTGCCAACTGATGAGTTGAAGAAGCGAGCTGAAACACTTGCGAAGACGGTCAGAGGAGTGCACAGCATCATCAACGATATTGCGGTTCGTCCTTGAACCCGCTTTAGACATCAGGGAGCGGGAAAATGTACAAGTCACCGCGATCGATCATTGGCTTTGTTGCCTTTGTAGTCCTCCTCGCGGGCGCCGGTTGCGCGACTGAGCCGCCGAACCCAACCGCCAACAAAGCTACTCCAGCGGCGAACACAAACGCGGCAAGCGCCCCGGCAGCAACAGCAGCGCCTGTCCCGGCCGTCATTGCGACGCCAAACACTCAACCGGTAACTTTGCCCGTGCTTGATGCGTTCTTCGCGCAGGAGAACTTCGCGGCGGAGCTAAAGACAAAACTGCAGCTCACCGATCAGCAGGTTAATGAGCTTAAAAGTATCGCGCGTCAGGAAACATCCAGATTGCGTGAAAGTAATCGCGATGAATATGCCGGCAAGACAACCGCCGCCCGCGAAGACGCTTACGCGAAGAGCAAGGCTGCGATCGGTGAAGCAAAAACGCTGGAGCTGATCGCCTTTGTAAACGAGCAATGGAACGGCGAGGTCACCCAGCCTGCAACGGCAGGCGTCACACCGGCTCCGGCGCCGCGACTCGCTGGAGCAATCGCAGTTGGTGTACCGAACGATAAACGTGTTGTCGTCAACGCGCCTGCCTTTCGAATGGATTTGTTTGAAGGCGGCCAGTTAATCAAGTCGTATAAGATCGGCATAGGCTATCCCGAGTTCCCGCTTCCGAAGGGTCTGCGCAAAGCTGACACGATCATCTTCAATCCGACGTGGACTCCTCCCGATGAGCCCTGGGTTGAATCGCCCGGCGGCAAGGTAAAAGTGGGAAAGAAGGTCGAGGCCGGCGACAAACTGAATCCGCTTGGCCCGATCAAGATTCCGATCGGCTTGCCGTCGCTGATACACGGGGGCAAAGCTCCGGCAAAACTTGGAGGCTTCGCATCGCACGGCTGCGTAGGATTGACCAGTCCCCAGGTACAAGATTTTGCAAAGCGGCTTGCTCAGCTTGGGGGAACCGAAATCTCGGATGAACAAATCGCCGGCTATCAAAAGAACAAGACCGAGACCAGGCCCGTGAAATTGAGCAAAGCCGTGCCGATCGAGCTTCGCTACGAAACCATAACGGTCGAGGACGGCAAGCTGCACATCTACCGTGATGTGTACGATCGAGGCACGAACACGGAAGAAAACCTGCGCAACGTGCTGCAATCGTATGGCGTGACCATCGATCAGTTGACCGAGCCGAAGCGCGCGGAGGTGATGCGCGCTCTCAGTCAGATGGCCCGCGACGCCGGCGGCAAGGCGATACCTGAACCGGCCGCGACGAACAAATCAGCAAGCGCTAAGTCGAAAGCGAACAACAACGCGAGCGGCAAGGTCACACGCACGATCAAGGGAGTGAAAGAAGTAGTCGTGGCGATTCCCGCGCTCCTGGGCAAAGGTTATCCCGCGCCTGTGGATCTGGATACTGGAGTAGCCTCAAAGAAAATCGCGGCACACTCGCGCCGGCGACGATAAGGATTACCGCTGAAGTGCAGGAGGCCGGAGACATGCAACAATGCAGATGTATAACTAAAGGTCACGACAATCACCCCGGTGAGATTTGCGATAAGCCGGCAACTGCTGCCGATGGATATTGCAAGGAGTGCTACGACAAAGCAGCGAAGGAGCACGCGGTCACGGCGCCAGACATGCGCTCCTACCAGCCGCGATAGCCGTCACTTCGGATCGGCCCGGCGAACGGGTGGCCACCAGGCAGATCGGCGGTGTCCTAATTTCAAATCTCAAATTTTCAATCGCTTCGGGCCAACGAGGAGCAAAGGCGGCTTCCCGGCCCGTACGTCGGTTAAACCGGACTCCATCGCGAGGGTCGCGCTCAAAGCAAAGATCAAAGAACGCAATTTGAGATTTGAAATTAGGACACCGCCGGCAGATCCTCTCACTTGCGGACAAGCAAAGGATAAGGATTGATCGGATCGCCGCCGCTCCACTGGCGCGGCGAGCTTATCTTCGAGATGGCAAAGTGCAGGTGATAGTTTCCCGCGCCGGCATTGCCTGTGTCCCCGACATAGGCAATCACGTCGCCGCGCCGCAGTTGTTTGCCTTCCACGACGCCCTCAGCATAACGCATCAGGTGGGCATAGTAATAAACATAGCGCCCTGATGGATCGAGTTCGTAGAGCGTCACGCCACCCTTGTCACTCATGAAAAGCTTGAGCACTGTGCCGTCAGCCGTCGCAACCACCGGCGTCCCCTGAGGCGCAATGATGTCGATCGCGTCGTGCCGGCGCCCTTCGGAGCGCGCCTGATTATAGGTGTCGCGCAACTGACTAGCAGTCACGTTCGCCGCGGGTATCAGCAGGTTTCTCGCGGCAAAGTAATTGAGATCGGCATCGGTGACTGAGTTTGATAATGGCTGGGGCGAAACAAGCAGAGGTCTCACTTCCGGTTGGGCCGCTTTCGAATGAGCCGGCGGCATCGCGCCAATGGAATCGCTCTTTGGTGTGTCCTGGTCAGACGAAGCGGGCAACGGGCCGGTCTGCCGCTTGAGCAACACCGCGGCGCCCAAGGCCACGCACGCGCAAAACAGGATCAGCACGAACGTGCGCTTCCAGACGACTGGTACTGTCCCGCTACGCTTCAACGCTCTCCTCCGGTAGTCCCGTTATACCAGGTAACTATTCTCGAACTTGTCCTCTATTGCACTGAAAGCAATCCCTTCTGAGCATATCATTGGAAAGCGTTGAAGGACGCTCCGGGGCTGGCCGGAAGAAGATGGAGACTTTGATGATGGAAATTACCGCGGTAGGAATGGGGCTGATGATGACGGCATTAGGAGTCGCGGCCGGTGGGCTCATGATTCAAGCATTCCTGCTGATGATGGGCCGTGCACTTCGAAGTCTTCCCCTCGCCGAATCACTTAAGCCTGCCGCCATCAAATTGACTTAGCTCGAAGCGCATCCTTTGAACTCGTGAGTCGACGAGGTATTTCTTGAAGAATTCAGAATGAATGAAATCAAAGTTTGTTTGAGAGAGGTTAAGCTACTATGAAGGTCAGAATAACGCAGGTGATACTAACAACAGCAGCGCTGATTGTCTTCGCTGTCGCGGGACCGCTTACTTTTGCCCAACAAGACACACCGGGCAAGCCTACGGCCAAAGGACAGATGAAGCAAAGCGGCAAGGAGGCGGGCAAGGCAGGTAAGAGCCTCGGCTACAACCTCAAGCACGGCCGCGTCCGCCGCGGCGGCAAGCGCTTTGGTAAACACATTGGATACGCCGCCAGGCACGTAGGCCGCGGCACAAAGCGCGCAGTCAAGACAGCGGTCAAGCCATAATCAAACCAGGCTGTTCGGGAGGCGCCGCGTTCTTTGCCGGCGCTTCTCGACACCGGTTACGACACCACAAAAGCCACCGCTAGATTTTGTTGGCGTCCTTCGTTCGAGAACCGGGGACAAGATGAACCTGAACATCGAAAGCTTAATCATCCTTCTGATCGTCGGTGGCCTTGTGGGCTTGATCGCACAGAGGATCGTTGGCTATTCGCGCGGCGGATGCCTGACCTCGATCGCGCTCGGATTCATCGGCGCTTTGATTGGGACCTGGGCCGTCAAACAGTTCGGATTACCCGAAGTCTATGTTTTGAAAATCGGTCACACCAGCTTCCCAATCGTGTGGGCGATTATCGGCGCAGCGGTGCTCGTCGCCATCCTGGGATTGCTAAAAAGGCGCCGTGTTTTCTGAGCTGCGATTACCGCGAATTTTGTGCAGTTTGAGTCGCACTCATAGGAGATAAGTCATAATGTCAGCCAAAACAGATAGCCGAGTTGGTTCCGCACGCACAAACAGAGTCGAGAGGGTCGCGGCGATGCGAATACGCCGGCCATGCAACAGCAACCCGCGAAGAGCCGTTTCTTTGACGGTCACGCTCGCAGGCGCCATCGCGATGCTTGTCATGTTCGCGGCCGGCACTCACGCGCAAAAGGACAAAATTGCCGAGCGGATCAACGCCAACGCTCAGCAGATGGTTGATGAAGGCCGGCAGATATTTCGCTTCGACACTTTTGGCGATGAGGCCTTCTGGGGCGACACCCTCAAGTTGCATCAGGCCATTCAGGGCTTGAAAGCTGGAGGCGTCGGGCCGGGAGTTAGTCCCAAGACGGCCCTGGCGGTCGGCTTGAAAGTTGATGCCGATGCGCTTCCAAACAAACTCTTGAAGCAATTGAAGAGGGGCGAGGTAGACCTTGATGATCCGGCTACTACGCTTGCTCTGCTCAAGCTCAATGCGGTAGTCGGGCTGACGGGCTTCTTCAACTCGAGTGGAACGCTTCGCTCGATCGGCATTCAATGCGCGTTGTGCCATTCGACGGTCGATAACTCGGTCGCGCTTGGAATCGGCAGCCGCCTGGATGGCTGGGCAAATCGCGATCTGAACGTGGGCGCGATTGTCGGCCTCGCTCCCGAAATGGGTTCGGTCAAGGCGTTGCTCGGCGTGAGCGATGCAACATTGAAGGCCGTCCTCGCGAGTTGGGGGCCCGGAAAGTTCGATGCGCAAGTGTTCCTCGACGGCAAAGGATTCCGCAACGACGGCGGCTCCGCTGCGACGTTGATACCACCGGCGTTCGGGCTTGCGGGCGTGAACCTTGGAACCTCGACCGGCTTTGGATCGACGACGTACTGGAACGCGTTCGTCGCAAACCTCGAGATGCACGGCCAGGGAACCTTCTTTGATCCGCGATTGAATGAGGCGGTCAAGTTTCCCGTAGCGGCGAAGGCAGGCTCGGCGAATGTTCGAAGCACTCCCGATCTGATTACGGCGAAGCTTGCGGCGCTTCACTTTTATCAACTTGCCATCCCGGCGCCCACGGCGCCCGATGGCAGCTTCGATCGTGTTGCCGCGGCTCGCGGCCAGGCAATCTTTAACGGAAAAGCGAAGTGCTCGACCTGTCACGTGCCGCCGTTGTTCACCGAGCCCGGCTGGAATATGCACACCGCCGAAGAGATTGGCATCGATGATTTCCAATCCTCGCGCTCACCGGATCTTCGTTATCGCACGGCGCCGCTCAAGGGGCTGTTCTCGCACACGAAGGGCGGGTTCTATCACGATGGACGATTTGCGACGCTCGCCGAGGTCGTCGAGCACTACAACGGGTTGCTGAAGTCCGGACTCGTGGCGCAGGAAAAAAACGATTTGATTGAATACCTGAAGTCGCTGTAGAGCGTCGCGATTCGATCAAGTGTTTGGCAAGGAGAATTTATGAGTGCAGGTGTCGACAAAACCAATGTGTTGTTAGACGAAGAGCGCAGGTTGGCTTCGCATCAGGAGGTCAAGGCCTCGATTGATGACGACGTGAACGCGCGCATAAAGCAAGAGTCCGCGCGAGTCGAGCCAAAGGAATCGGCCGACGTGGCGGGCGTCGCCGGCGAACTAAGACAAAACGCGGTGCACGAAGCGGTGAGCACCGAACGAGAACTTGGGCGCGGCAGAACCGCGGCGCGGGTTTCACAGGTAGTCGATTACATCTTCTACCTGATCTATGGCCTGATCGCCCTGGAGTTCCTGCTGGGATTGATGGGCGCGCGCGCGGGCAATGGATTCGTTCAGTTCATCGGCGCGCTTACGCGGCCGCTGCTTGCGCCGTTCGAACGCATCGTCGGAACTCCGTCGTCCGGAGCATTTCAACTTCGCGCGTCTTACTTGTTCGCGCTCGTCGTCTACATTCTAATTCATCTTGCAATCAACGGCGCGTTTCGTTTAGTCGCGCACCGCAAGGTGACCGTTTAAGAAGTAATGCGATGGGCGTCCCTCGGCCCATCCAAAGAGAGGAAACTTATGCGACCAAGATCAATCATCGCTGCCGCCGTTACGGTCCTGATCATCGCCGGCGTGGTCTACTATTTCTACGGCTATCGGAATCGTGACATCTCATCGGACTTCAACTCGGCGAAGGAATACACCGAGGATGCGGCCACGACCAGCGCGGTCAAGAGCGCCCTCGCGTTAAACAAGCAGCTCTCCTCCTTCGACATCCACGTTGCCTCGATCAACAATCCGGGGAATCGTGGCAACGACGTAACTCTAACGGGTCACGTACCGACCGAAGATGACAAGCGACTTGCGGAAGAAATCACGCGCGGCACCAAAGGCGTCGCCGCCGTTATCAACAATCTTGAGGTCGTCCCGAAAGTCCAGGCCGCAAACCCGGAGAAGCAGTACGTCCCGGATCTTGAAATCAAAGCGGACGTCTTGCAATCCATCCTCAAAAACCCGGGCCTCAAGACTCAGCAGATCAAAGTCGATGTTTACAATGGCGGAGTAACACTTACTGGGAGTGTGCAAACCTCCGCGCAGAAAGCTGACGCCGAATCGGCGGCTCGATCTATCATCAATGTCCGCGGTGTCGATTCGAATGCATTGGCGGTGACGGGTACCGGTGCGGGACTACCATGAAAATACGATTGATCAAGCCTGGTATGTCACGCTCGAATGACAGAGGCAAACAAACACCCGTTGAGATTCCGATCATAGATACCGTTCGAGGATGGGTCCGTGAGTTCCAATCGAAACGTGCTGATAGAAACCGCCTGGACTTCGAACGACTAAGCAATTCGGGGAAGAGATAATCTGAAGACCTGCCGATTCACAAAAGCCGTTGCGTTGCAATCCCACGACTCTGAACTCGGAGCTTTGCTGAACTCGGCAAGTGCTGCTGCTCGAGGCGCCGTCAATTCGGGTGGCCAGCCGCGCGATAGGACGGCGCAGATCCACTCACTGGCGCCGGCCTTGATCCGAATGACCAGCACGCAAAAGAAAACCACGGGTTATGCAGGATTCCTCGACACGCTCAGTGTGCGCTGCGAACGATGCGAAGCTGGATCGGGGCGTTGATTTTATTCAACTCGTCTTTCAGCTCTTGAGAGGCCGCGAGTTGATCGTCGTCAATTTCCCACAGCGCCTGCCACTCACTGGACATGAGCGGATTGTTGACTTCGAAGTGCCATGCCATGTGCTGTTCCATATTTCTATTCCCACCTGAAAACGGATTCCATAATACAAAATCAAGTCATTCGGAGTCTGTTCACTATTATACAAAACCCGTACAGAGTTTCCTGAAACCAGTGACCTCGCCTGGTGTGATCTAAAGTGGGCCTTGGCAAGCGGAACCACGGTTCCGGGGAATGCGCGCGCAGGCACGACACCCAACTGAAGTTGGAGATTGTCCAATATTGCACAGCGTCGCTTCGATTGTAGGTATATACTAGGGTAGTCGATAGCATTGGCGGCGGAAAGCCAATCGGCGGAACGGACGGAACGTATGATTACTCAGCAACCTACTCATTCGGATCAATTCAAAGAACAAATGCAGGGGTCATTGCTCAGCGAAACCAAACATTCGAGCGCTATCAAGATCCGCAAGCATAACCATGTATACACGGCTGGCGACGAGCACGAAACGGTGTACTTCATCGAGAAGGGACAGATCAAGCTGGTCATGGTTTCGGAAGAAGGCAAGGAATGCATGCTCGCAATCCATGGCGCGGGAGATGTTTTCGGCGAACTGTGCCTGTCGGGGCTTGGGGGCCGGCTGGAAACAGCAACCGCAATGGAAGACTCTTTCTTGAAAGAGATTCCTTGCGCCAGATTTCTCGAGCGGCTGGCTACAGACTCCCTACTCGAAGGCTTCATCAAGTACCTTACTGTGCGTGTTGCGGACCAGCAGCAGGTCATAGCCAACCTGGTGACGGTTGATAGCGAGCAGCGTCTGGGAAAGACCTTGTTGCAAATCGCCAAAAAGCTGGGAAAGAAAGATCCGCGGAGCATTCGCATCGAGGTCAGGATTTCTCATGAAGAGTTGGCGGCAATGGTAGGGACTACGCGGCCGCGGATCAGCGTATTCATGCAGCGATTCCGCAACCTCGACCTGATCGAGTACAACACGGAGCATCACCTGATTATCAAGGAGCACAAGCTCACAACCTACCTCGCATCGATTCTTTAGGCCTTGGCCCAGTTCACCCGTTTCACCGCAATTTTTCGAAACTGTCCAATATTGAACAGAAACCCATGGCAGGGTGCCCTTACCATTCAAACCGAGCTGGTCACGGGAGGCGGAATTCATTTACAGAGCGTCCACCACGGAATGTGTTCGCTGCCTCCCGGGCCACGCCTTAGCTATGGCTATGGTGGCTACTACGTCGAGTGTGACGACTACAACTACTATTTCCGCGAGGGCTTTCGTCGCGGCTACGAAGACGGCTACTACAGCCGCAATCAATATGGCCGCCGCTCGAATGGCAAGTACGTCATACTGGGGCGCGGTTGTGGGTACGATCCTCATCCTGGAGGCGCTTCGTTGAGGAAAGTGAGTGGAACCGAGCGTCGCTCTCGCCGCGAGGCGAGAGCGGCGCGCAACATCCGTAAGGCGTCGGCAACCATGGCGGAACTCTCTCGGTATCAGGTAGACTGCACCAGGCAGTCGAGCTTGAGGAGACTGATGCGCTGGACAACGGCAGCGGCGAAATTCTCACCCAGGTGATTGTTACCCGTTCAGTTTTGTCGGCTCCGCGCCGAGGTATTTATCGTGCGTGCGCACGGACTGCCGCCTTGTGCGGCAGCCAGGGCATGCTCTTGATCACGATCTCGAAAGCAACTACGACGACGGTGCTATGACAAACACACATGAGATTCAATCGCAGGATGCGGTTCAGGCGGTATCCACAGGATATCAACCAAGCTTGAAATTCGCCGGGAGCAGCGATTTCCAGATTGAGCTTCGGCGGCGCATCGATGAGTTTTTCCGAAGCACCGGGCGGCGCGAGCGCGACTGCCCGCAAATGTATTTGAAGACCGCGATCCTGATTGCCTCTTTCGCGGCGTTGTACGCCTTGTTGGTTTTCATTGCGGAAACCTGGTGGCAGGCATTGCCGCTGGCGATCGCGCTCGGATTGGTTACGGCGGCGATCGGGTTCAATGTTCAACACGACGGCAGCCATCACGCGTATTCAAACTATGATTGGGTCAATAAGATTATGGCGATGACCCTTGATGTCCTCGGGGGGAGTTCGCATCACTGGCATTGGAAGCACATCATTTATCATCACACCTACGTCAACATAACAGGACAGGACACTGATATCGATCTTGGAGGTCTTGGACGGCTGTCGCCGCACCGCAGACGGCTGTGGTTTTACCGATGGCAACAATATTATCTCTGGCCCCTATACGGATTCATGGCGATCAATTGGCACCTGGTCGGCGACTTTCGAGACGTAATCCCCGGACGGATCGGCGAGCATCGACTGCCACGGCCCAGGGGCTGGGACCTGGTTGTATTCGTCATCGGTAAGGTGAGTTTTTTCGCACTCGCCTTTGGGATCCCGTTGCTGTTTCACCCGGTGTGGGTGGTTGTGTCCTTCTACGCCGCGGCGGCAATGGTGCTGGGCCTGGTGCTGAGCGTCGTGTTCCAGCTCGCGCACTGCGTGGAGGAGGCCGAGTTTCCGCTGCCTCGACGTGACACGGGACGAATCGAAAACGCCTGGGCCATTCATCAGGTTGAAACCACCGTGGATTTTGCCCGGCATAGCCGCGTCGCTGCGTGGCTTCTGGGCGGACTGAACTTTCAGATAGAACATCACCTTTTTCCTAGAATCTGCCACGTTCACTACCCGGCAATCTCAAAGTTGGTAGAAGAAACATGCAGGGAGTTGGGAGTGAAATACAGCGAGCATAAGACATTCTGGTCGGGAATCGCATCACACTTCCGCTGGCTCCGCCGGATGGGTATGGCTGAAGAGAGCCGGTGAGTTACTAGCCAATTTAGTGTGCACCCCATCTACGCATCACTGTAAACAGTGATATAGCAAGACCGTCTAATATTGGACGGAAGTAAATTCGGAAAAGGCGTATATTTAGTGTACCTTAAAAGAGAGGGCACTTATGAGCATAGCAACCAGTCAACTCAAACTTATCCGGAACAGTCCCGTGCCGACGCCTCATCTAACGGACACGTCCGGCAACCCGAGCGAGAGCTATCACTGGAGTCATATGGCGGCCGTACGCCGCGAGTGGCAGTACGAGTTCTGGCTTCCATGTGTGAAGGCTTTCGAAATGACGCTATCCGAGGTCATGAGCATTGAACGGCACGTAAGAAAGGAGCTTTATCCATGAGCGCTGAATCCCAGGAGGTAATTGCACCCGCACCTCGACTCGCGGGGCGAGCGATGCTGGCGGCTGGAAACAAGGCCGTCTATCCAGGGCAGGGCCCCTGCAGAATTGTCCGCGTCGTCAATAAAGTCATCGACGGCGGCGCAATAATGTTCTACCAACTAACCGTCCTGGACGACAGCGGCGGTGAGTTGTTCATACCGGTGGCAAAAGCGCACGCCATCGGCATCCGCTCGCTCATGAAGAAATCCGAGATCCCGGCGTTGATGGATCATCTTAAAAAAAGGGCCAAGGCCGCGGAGAATTGGAAGCAACGCGCAAACGACAACGCCCGGCTGCTGAACTCCGGCGGGCCGCTCGACCTCGCTGAAATCGTGGCATCGCTTACCGAGCTAAACGAGACCCGCTCGTTGACGCTTGGCGAAGCGCGGACTCTCGGCAAAGCGAGAAAGCTTCTTGTTTGCGAAATCTCCGAAGTGATCGGCGAGGAAAAAGAAGCAGTCGATCAGACAGTGGAGCAGACCCTCAAATCGAGAAAGCGATAAACCATAAGAGAGGGAATCAATGACTGATGTGAATACGAATGACAAATCAGTCACCGGCCGGCAAGCGCCGATGCCCTGAGAAAACGAAATTCGATTCGAACGCGGGGACAAAATGAACAAGACGATTAAGACTCACAAACTCGAAGACGCTCATCAAGCCTACTTAGAGCAAAGAGCCCAGGATAAGTATGACGGCAAGGTTGAAGCGCAGTTTCCGCTGACAGAGTTTCGCAAGTGCGCGGACTATCTGGCGGGAGTACTGCAAAACGCAACGCTCGACGCTGAAGATGTCGCGGACGTTGTGAGGGTGGCGCTTTCCAGACGCGGCAACGCCGTTAGCGCTTAAGCCTCGCGATTCTTCTTGATAGGAAACTATGCCGACAGCCACCATAGCAAAGCGATTTCAAACTGAACGATTCACTCTCCTCACCGATGAGAGAGTTCGAGTTTCTGACTATCAGTTCGGACATAATAACCGAGGCGAGCGCGACGTGTGGATTGAACGCAGCGAGAAGGGCGAACGCTTTTTGAGCCAGATCAGCTTTGAAGGTGACGCCTACGCGGTTCGTAAAGAGATTTACACGAAGCGCTGCTATATTCTGCGCGAAAAGTCAGCCGGTCACTTTTTCTTCCTGGATCAAAACGATTGCGGCTTCTGGCTCCACAACGAATCGTTCTCGGGCGCGGAGACTTTTTTCGGCGATGAGTCGGTGAAGATCGCGAAGTGGCTGACTGGTTGAAACAGCAACGCGGTGACTTTACTTTGACAATGCCTCCCGCAGCGTATAGTCTCATCATGTCTGCAATTAAGTAGAAAGCCATCCGGTCTGAGTGGTAGCCGGCTTGACTCCCTGGAATGCCACTTGCGGAGTTCTCTCGACGTCGGCTCAGTCGCCACCTCAACGAAAAGTGATCTCCCATCACCCCCGACAAAGCGTCGTGGCTTTGATGTCGCAACGGAAGACTCACAGTTACAGCGGCCTCACTCCGTAAGCAAGGGGCAGAAGTATGATGACGAGTTTGGTTGATATCGGCGACGCCAGGGGACGCCTCGAGTCCGGTGAGCTACCGTACGCGTTTGAGATGAGCGATCGCTCCACGATGGTTGGGCCCGCCTGTGGATTCGGAACCGATTACCTTGTCCATCTTCGCGAAGAAGGGCGCTACGCGGAGAGCTTCGAAGAGGCGAGCAAGATGGCCGGCGCGCGCGGCGCCACCATCATCGGAATATGGTTTGTGAAGGCATAAGCAAAGACGTGACAGAGAAACGGAATCAGGCTGTGAAATCGAAGCAACTAATAAATGAGCAGCCGTGGCTAAGACCGTGGTGGCAATACTCAGAGGGAAACGGCGCCGTGCTGTTGTACATCGTCGCTATTCATAGCCTCGCGCTTGCGGGACTTCTCTTGTTCCCGCTTCCGAGCCTGCGTGTCGCGGTGATGGCGGTTGCAGTTGCCTGGATCGGCGGCGTTGGAACAACGGTGTGTTATCACCGATGCCTTTCTCATCGTGCGCTGCGGCTTAATCGAGTGATCGAGAGCATCCTCATTTTCTTTACTATTTTCAACGCGTCAGGCGAGCCGATGTCGTGGGTTGCGAATCACCGCCATCATCACGCGAAAGCGGACACCGAAGAAGACGTATCCAGTCCGCGGCACGGTGGATTCTGGTGGGCTCACATCAGGTGGGTCTATCAATGGTCGGGGTCGGAGGTTCGCCGATGGTGTCCCGATATGGATAAGCCCCGATATCGATTCTGGCGACAGCTTCAAGTTCCGATCATTGCGTTGTCAATCTTCGGATGGCTCGCGCTGGGATGGGAGGCGTTCTTCTGGATCGGCGCCATCCGTCTGGTGTATGCACTACATTTTCAGATGTTCGTGAACAGCCTGCTTCACATGACGCCGGGGCTGCCTGAGGGAGTTGATTCAAGCCGGAACATCTGGTGGCTGGGACCACTCCAGTTCGGAGCGTGGGGAGAGAATTGGCATCGGAATCATCATGCCGACGCGAACGCCGCGCGATTCGGACGCAGGTGGTGGCAGATTGATCTTGGCTGGCTGGTGATAAGGGCACTTGTAGCGATGAGACTCGCAACGGACGTGAGACCCGTTAAGGAGATACTCATCGACAACAGAAGAAAGGCAACATCGGCGAGTCTCGCGCACTCGACCGGATATCTGGTTAACGAATCGGAATGAGCAAGCTCGATCAAGAACATGTTCGCTGGCTATTGCAGGAGATCGCGAATCACCTGAGCCAGGGTGTCTTGCCTGTGCACAACGGACATCTCGAAGACCGCTCTGAAACCAGCGACGTGCTGCATGATCTGCTCGCCCTGAAGGAAGAAGGATTGATCAGCGGAGATGTAGTATCCAAAGGCGCCAAGGGCACGCCTTACAGAATGACTAACATTCGACTTACGTACTTGGGAATCCGGCTGCTGGGTTCCTAGTTCAAAGCACAATATTATGAATCAAAGAACCAATGCATTGATGGAGGATCGGCCAGTTCCGTATGGACAGGAACGAATGGCAACTCAACGTGAACGCGACGATGTAAAACGGCACATAGACGGACGCGTGTTGGATAAGCCCTCAGGCCAGCTCGGCCGGGCAACCAGCGGGCGGGAAGTGGGCGATCAAGTGAATCGCTTTCTGCTATGCGCGCTGGTTAAGGAATCATCCAGGCAATTAAAAGCAAACGCGGGAAGGGCGTTCCCGATGTCGGCGATTGTCAGGGGAGTGCTGCGCTCGTACCGCGTGGCCGCGACGGACATCGACGGTCCGCTAGCGGGAACTACCGTCGACATGGAACAACTCCGGCATTTGAACGAGCGGGTTCTGAGGGACGAGACGCGCCGTTTGGCTCTCGAGAGGGTTGGTCACAGTCAGGTGAGCCTCGCGCGCGCGGAGCGCCTCGGCGATGACACCAGAATCAAATTCGAAAGAACCGAGCTTGAACTTGCGATCGAGATACGGGACGGGCTCCTGACGTCTCGTTAAATTCTTCGTCGACATTCTCGCTCAGGGGCAGGAACCAGTAGTCAACGATCTGGAGGATGGTATGAAACTTAAGACGGGTGATGTGATCGCCTACAAGGAAACCCAGTCCGCCGAGCGCTACGGCACGGGAGTCGTCAGCGCAATTACCAGCGATGAGTATGAAGTTCTCTGGTCGGGGCGCGGTTCCACGAAATACAGACGCTCAATTCTCGACGACAAGCTCGAGCAGATCTTTCTTCGAGTCGAAAAGCAAACAGGTCTTCCGAAAGAACGGCACTTACATCTGGGCGCATCCAAGACGGGAGTGGCGTTTAATGTGAACTATGACCGCACCCGTGTTGAAGCCCTTTGCGAGCAACTCAAGTCATCGGGCGCGAAGAAGGCGAAAGAGGTGGCAGAGGGACTCGCGGCCGAGTTGTTCACCAAGAAGCTCGCTTTGCGGGGCGCCGCTAAGAGTGTTTTGTTACAGCTTGCCGAATTGTGTGGTGCAAAGACCGCCGCAGGCGGTGAGGAAGCTCGGGACATTTCTCGAGAGCTGTTCTTTGGCTACGTGATTCAGAAGTCTGACTTCGTTATCGTCGAAGTCGAGAAGTAATCGCGCGCTTTGTGCCGCGGCTACGACTCGCCAACGGCAAGCGAGTCCGGGTATGCATTCGTTTCCACGGATGGCGCCTTCGTTCGATTCTCCGCTTCGCGGGCCGCGATAAGCTTCACCTTTTTCATCTCCGTTCCTTTTAGACCGAAGAACTTTGCCATCTGGATAATCTGCGCCGGGTTAACAAAGTCGTTAGGGTTGTCACAGAACTTCTCGATCCCGGGTTCGAAATCACGACAGCCCATTCCCTTGGGCAAATTCAAACCCAGCCCGCATTCGCTGTTGTTTTGGAACTGTATACAAAACTCGCAAATCCTCATCCGCACTCTCCAATCAGATTAAGCGAGAACTTTCGCCTTACTCAAACCTCGCGTCAGCCTTCTTCTCTTGATTCGGGTCTGTAAGCATAGCACTCCGGACCGCGAAGTGCACCTCATCGCGTAGCTACTCGATGACCCTAACACCTGAGCAACGAAAAGACTAATTGGAGCCAGTCGATATGATTTGCCGCAAGCTCGATTCGATGGCACTATTGAAACTGGCTCGATCAAACGTTGCGAAGGCTTCCGGTTTAGCCCAGAACCTGGAACCAATCGAGGCCGCCAGCAAGTTTAAACCTTCATCCAGTAGTGCAAGCGCGAGGCGGCAACACCAGATACCGGAGGATTCCCATGGAAACCCTGCTGAAGGATTCCCGTTACGGGCTTCGTATGCTCTTGAAGAGCCCGGGCTTTACCGTCGTGGCTCTCTTGTCTCTCGCATTGGGGATTGGCGCAAACACTGCGATCTTCAGCATGGTCAGCGCGTTCTTGTTTGCGCCGCTCGCGGTTGAGCGCGCATCTCAACTCGTGTCCATCTTCACAATCGACGCGAAGAATCCGGGGCCGCTCCCGACCTCACATCTGAACTTCATCGACTATCGCGATAAGAACGACGCGTTTTCCGATATCCTCGGCTACACGTTTGCCCAGGTCAGCCTCAGCGGAACCGGCGGCGAGAGCAAGCAGCTCTTTGCCGAAGTTGTTTCCGGCAACTATTTCGACGTGCTGGGTGTGAAGGCCGAACACGGAAGAATGTTTTCCGCCGGCGAAGACAAGACCCCGGGCACGAACCCCGTCGTCGTGTTGAGCTACGGGACGTGGCAGCGTGAGTTTGGTGGCGATATTTCGATTGTCGGTAAAACGATTAGTTTGAACCGCCACGATTTTGCCGTGGTTGGGATCGCCCCAAAGGATTTCACCGGCACCGACATCGGCGGCGGACCTGCGTTGTGGGCGCCGATGGCGATGCACGATCAGCTTCAACCGGGGTTCGATTGGTACAACACCCGCCGCGGGCTCTTTATCAATATGATCGGCCGTCTGAAACCCGGCAATAGCGTTGCTCAAGCTCAGACGGCAATGACCGCGCTCGGATCACAACTCGAACAGGAGTATCGCAAGGACAACGAAGGACGTAACGTCCGGCTCATTCCTCTTCTCACGGCAAGAAAAGACCCGGGCGGCGACGGACAGGTGGCGCTGACATCCGGCGCGCTGATGGGAATCGCGGGAGTCATACTGTTGATTGCCTGCGCCAACGTAACCAATCTCCTGCTTGCTCGGGCGACAAAGCGAAAACGAGAGATCGCGATTCGACTCGCGATCGGAGCGAGCCGAGGCCGGCTTATCAGGCAGCTAATGACCGAGAGCTTATTGCTCTCGATTGGCGGCGGAGTGATCGGCTTCTTTGTAGCGCTCTGGTCCAGGGACGTCCTGCGGTCGCTGGTTCCCTTCCCGGTCGGACCGAATCAACAGGACTCCGGCATCGATCCGCGAGTGTTGATCTTTGCCGTGGTCATCTCCATCGTGAGCGGCCTTCTATTCGGGCTCGCGCCGGCGCTGCAGGCATCAAGAACCGACCTTGTTCCAACATTGAAGGGCGAGATCACGATGGCTGCGGCCCCTCGTGGTATCCGACTCAATCTACGGCACGCGCTTGTCGTGTTGCAGGTTGGGCTGTCGTTGTTTGCGCTGATCACCGCCGGACTATTCGTCAGGAGTTTGCAAAAAGCGCAGGGAGTCAACCCGGGCTTCAGCCCGGAAAATGTCGTGTTGATGGCTTTTAATCTCGGCCGCGAGGGTTACACACCAACTCAGGGCAAGGTCTTTCACCGGCAACTGGTCGATCGCATTCGCGCGCTTCCCGGCATCGTCGATGCAACGATCGCGAGCGATCGCCCGTTTGGCGGAGGCTTTCAACGAAGCGTTTTCATCGAAGGCCAGGAGCCCTCGCCCGGCGGCCGCGGCGTGCTGGTGCAAGTGAATAATATCGGGCTGGGATTCTTCGACACTCTGCGCATTTCGCTTTTGCGTGGCCGCAACTTCGCCGAGACGGATTCTGAGAAATCACCAAAGGTGCTGATCATCAATGAAGCGATGGCAAATCGCTTCTGGCCGGAGCAGGACCCCGTCGGCAAACGGTTGAAGCTCTTCGGCGACGAAGAGTATCGCCAGGTTGTCGGCGTGGTGGCCGACAGCAAGTACAACAGCCTCACCGAGCCTCGCAGGCCGTTTATGTACCTTCCCTTGCAGCAGGAATACTCGCCGCAGATCAATCTCCACGCGCGCACCTCATCGGAACCGAAGGCAATCATCGCGGCGCTTCGTGGCGAAGTTCAGGCATTAGACCCGAGCTTGCCCGCGCTCAATATTGAAACGTTGACCGATCGAATCGGGCGTTCACTCGGAGGCGAACGGACGCAGGCAACGTTGCTCGGATCGGGAGGCCTACTCGCGCTGTTGTTGGCGGCGGTTGGACTCTACGGTGTGATGTCTTACTCGGTTGCTCAACGCACTCGCGAGATCGGAATAAGAATGGCGCTCGGCGCCGGACGCGGAAACGTAATGGGACTCGTGTTGAAGCAGGGCGTCACGCTTGTGTCGGCTGGCGTTGTGCTGGGCCTGACCGGAGCATTCATCACAACGCGTTTGCTGGCGAGCTTGCTGTTCGGAGTGAGCGCGAAAGATCCACTGACGTTCTTCGCGACCTCCGCAACGTTGCTGGTAGTTGCATTGCTGGCCAGCTACGTGCCGGCACGCCGCGCGACGAAAGTAGATCCGATTATCGCGCTGCGATATGAATAGTAAGTTCAGGGTTCAGAGTTCAGGGCTCGGGGTTCAGGGGTTAGGGTTCGGGGTTCAGGGTTCAGGGTTTAGGGTTCGGGGTTCAGGGTTCAGAGTTGAGGGTTTCGGCCCTCCAAACTGAATCGAATTCAAACTTGAGAATCTGAATGCGGAACCCTGAACCCGGAACCCTGAACCCGAAACCCTGAACCCTGAACGCGGAACCAATTCCCCGGAGACATCAAATGGAAACGCTTCTTCAGGATCTCAAATACGGAATTCGAATGCTGGTTAAGAACCCGGGCTTCACGGCGATCGCAATAATCGCCCTCGCGCTCGGCATCGGCCCCACCACGGCGATCTTCAGCGTCGTCAACGCTGTGTTGCTCAAGCCGCTCCCATTCGTCGAACCTTCGCGGCTGCTGATGGTCTACGAGACAAACCTTCAGCGCGGCTTTAATCGAGGAACGATGTCGTATCCGAATTTCGCCGACGTGCGCGATCAAAATCAGGTATTCGAGAAAATGTCTTCGTATCATTCCGGCGACTTCATTCTCACAGGACGGGGTGAGCCTCTCAGATTGCAGGGCGCCGTGGTGAATGCCGACTTGTTTCCGTTGCTCGGTGTGAAGGCAAGTCTCGGGAGGACTTTTCTCCCCGACGAAGACAAACCCGGCAGCGTGCGCGCGGTTGTTCTCAGCAATCGGTTGTGGCGAAATCATTTCAATTCCGATCCCGGCGTCGTCAGCAACTCGCTGGTACTCGATGGCAAGAACTTCACGGTCGTCGGCGTAATGCCTGAGGGATTTCAGTTCCCGGTGCAGAACGAGCCCGTCGAGTTGTGGTCGACGATTGCCGGTGAAGCAAGCGGCGAAGACCCAATGACCTCGCATCGAGGAGCGCACTACATGAATGCGATCGCCCGGCTCAAACCGGGCGTTACAATCGAACGGGCGCGCGCGGACCTTGAAACAATCGCCGGCCGCCTCGAGCAGCAATATCCAGACACCAATTCGCATCGCGGAGTTTTCATCGAATCCGCGCTCGAAAGCCTCGTTACGGATGTTCGGCTTGCGCTTCTCGTGATACTTGGCGCCGTCGGATGCGTGCTGTTGATCGCGTGCGCCAACGTTGCAAACCTGTTGCTGGCTCGCGCAACGAGCCGCCACAAAGAGATGGCCATTCGCGCGGCGCTCGGAGCAAGCCGCCTCCGCGTAATGCGTCAGCTTCTCACCGAAAGCATCTTGTTGGCGATCCTGGGCGGCTCTATCGGGCTACTGCTCGCATTATGGGGAACGAACTTGCTCGTATCGATCATTGGCAACGACGTTCCGCGCTCGGCTGAGATAGGAATAGACGGCCGCGTGCTCGGATTCACATTGCTGGTGTCTTTGTTGACCGGAGTAGTTTTTGGACTCGTGCCCGCGCTTCATTCATCAAAGACCGATCTCACTGAATCACTAAAGGAAGGCGGGCGAGGTTCCACGGAGGGATCAAGGCGCAACACAATGCGCGGCGCGCTGGTGATAATCGAAGTCGCGATCGCAGTCGTCTTGCTGGCGGGCGCCGGCTTGCTGATTCAAAGTCTGCTTCGTCTGCAGCATGTCAACCCGGGGTTCAATCCCCAAAACGTTCTCAGCTTCAGTCTGGGATTGCCTGAGGTGAAATACTCTGCGCAAAAGCAGATTGATTTCTTCAACCAGATTGTCTCGCGGATCGAGTCGACCCCAGGAGTGCAGGCAGCAAGCGCGGTGTTGCCGCTGCCGCTCTCGAGCGACCGCATTCGAATAACCTTCGAGACCGAAGGCAGATCAATCCCGCGAAGCGAATTGCCCGCAAGCGAGTATCGGGCAGTGGCGTTGAATTATTTCCGCACGATGGGAATTCCACTTTTGAAGGGACGAGACTTCGACGCGCGGGATAGTCGTCAATCCACCCAGGTGATCATCGTCAACGAAGACTTCGCCCAGCGGTTTTTCCCGGGGGACGACGCGATTGGCAAGCACATAAAACCAGGCATGAGCAACGGCGAAGACAAGCCGGCCTGGCGCGAGATTGTGGGCATAGTCGGGAGCGTCCATCACCTCAGCCTCAGCTCGGAACCGACTCCCGAGTACTATGTCCCGCACACGCAGATGCCATTCGATTCGATGACCATCGTCGCCAGAACCGAAGGCGATCCGCGAGCACTGATCTCAGCGGTCCAACGGGAAGTGAGAGCGCTTGACAGCGAGTTGCCGGTCTACAACATAAAGACACTTGAAGAATACGTCGCCGCTTCGGTCGCCCAACCACGATTCAACACCCTGCTGTTGGCAATCTTCGCCGGCATCGCTTTGGTGTTAACCGCAGTTGGACTTTTTGGAGTGATGAGTTACACGGTGAGGCAGCGCACTCACGAGATCGGAATTCGAATGGCGCTCGGCGCAGCCGAGACCGATGTGCTGAAGATGGTCGTCAGGCAAGGCATGACGCTGGCCGGAATCGGAATAGGGATTGGGCTCGCCGGCGCTTATTTCCTGACACGGCTAATGACCTCGATGCTTTTCGGAATCGGCGCGACGGATCCGCTGACGTTCGTAGCGATTTCGGTTGTGCTCGCCATTGTGGCTCTGGGAGCCTGTTTCGTGCCGGCGCGTCGAGCAACGAGAGTGGACCCGATGGTCGCGCTTCGGTATGAATGAAAAACAGTGCGAAGTGCAGAGTGTGGTGTGCGGAGTGTGGCCGCACTCTGCACTCCACACTCCGCACTCCGCACTTCCTTTACCCTTTCACCGCATACACCCTGACGCTCGCGGCGTAGTCGTTGACGTTATAGCGGCTCAACAGCTCTGACAGATGATCCCGTTCCCGTTTATTGCTCGACGGTGCGCAGCAGCTCGTGCTGGCGACCGGGAGTTCAGTTCCAGACGTCGCGCAACTCGCTTGAGCGTCGAGCTTGTCGTAGACGTTGAGGTCGCGTTTGGTGTCGACGATCTCGGCGTGCGCGAACCCCGCTTCGAGCAGCCCGCTCTTGTAGTCGTCGATCAGGATCGCGCCAGCCACACATCCAACGTAAGCGAGCAGGTCGGTTGATACTTCAACCGGAAGCTGTTCCTTCAGCGCTATGTCGCTGACGGCCAGGCGGCCACCGGGCTTGAGCACTCGCGCGATCTCGCGAAACACCGCTTGCTTGTCGGGCGCGAGATTGATCACGCAGTTACTGATCACACAATCGACGGAGTTGTCCTCTAGCGGCAGCTTGTCGATCTTCGCCAGGTGAAACTCGACGTTGGTGTAGCCGCCCTTCTCGGCGTTTCTTCGAGCGCGTTCGATCATCTCGGGCGTCATGTCGATTCCAATCGCGCGGCCTTTGGGGCCGACCTTTGGCGACGCAAGAAAAATATCAAGTCCTCCGCCGCAGCCGAGATCGACCACGACCTCGCCCGGCTTGAGGTAGGCCGAGGCAGTCGGGTTGCCACACGACAATCCCATATTCGCTTCGGCCGGGATGGATGATAATTCCTCGGGCGAGTATCCAAACGCTTCGGCGACGGCTCGCACGCCCGCGTGTCCGGTCGAGAGCGCGCTTCCCGCGAATGATCCATAACGATCGCGCACTGCTTCTTCAATTTGCTTTGACACAGTTGATCTCCTTTTAGTTCAGAGTGAAGGCAAGGACGCCGTCACTTTTCCGAGTGTTCGTGTTTCTTGTCTTTTTCCAGGATGTCTTTTGACAGCGGTTTCGTTTTGAAATCGAACCGCAGCAACTCCGCGGGCTCACTGCCCGTGTTTTCAAACGATGTTAGCTCGCCAGGTGCGATCCATCTTGCTGTTCCAGCCGCAAGCTTCAACGACGCAGCCTTGCCTTTGGCTTCGCGTAGCTTGAGATTCGAAGGAGCCACTGCAACCAGCAGAGCGGGCGCGGCAGCGGTCGAGATCTCGACTTTCTTGCCCACGGCCCAGACCACGCGAGTTATTCGAACCTGCTCGTTTTCGAATTGCACCTTCTCGAAGTTCTCGCCGGCCGGATATGTTTCGCGATAAAACCGCCCGCGAAGAGATCTCTCGTTCACCGGTTCGGTCTTGAACTCGACGCGAAGAAAGTCGCTGGGCAGCTCGGACAAGTTTTCAACTTCGTGAATTTCCTTGAGCCCCTGGTAGAGGCGAAAGCTGCCGGCTTTGGTCGCGGGCCGCGTCACCGCGCCATATGGAAGGTCGAGGTGCTTAAAGACGACCGGCCCGCTGTCATTCAGATAAACATAAGCCGAGCCGGTGAGAGTGTGTTGATGCGGCGGAAGCTTCTCGTGCGGCGCGTAATGTACGCGCGTAACCTTCACCCATTCATTTTCAAATTGCAGCTTGTAAGCCTGCGGCAACGTCTTCAATGGATCTTGCGCAAGAGCCTGGCCCATCAACAAACACACAGCGGCGACCGAGGAAGTTAACGTGAGGCGAAATCTCTTCTGATTGCGATCGATTGAATACACGAGTTGTTCTCCCAAATTTGTTTTTGCTGGCCGCCTCAGATTTGGATCGCATCGTGCGAATCCAAGTTATTGAAGTATCCTAATCGTCATGGTAATTACGAACCGGGCAATGTGCGGATCGCATCGTGCGAATCCAAGTTATTGAAGTATCGGGGCATCCCTATCTTCATACCAGTCTTGCTACTAACGTCATCCCTTGTTTTCGTTCGCGAATTCTATCTTCGAGCTCTTGCCGAAGTTATCTTGACCGGCTCGACTACGTTGCTGCGCGTGCAGCATTCGGCATACAGAAACCCGAGCAGATCCTGTAACGCATCGGCATTCGCGGAATACCACAGCCACTGTTTGTCCTTGCGCACCGACACGAGCCCTTCCATCCTGAGTTTTTCCAGATGATGCGATAGCGTCGAGTTCGGAATATCGAGTTCGGTCTGAAGATCGCCGACGATCAACCCGTCCGGATGTGCCGAGAGGAGCAGCCTGACGATCTGAAGTCTCGGCTCGGCTCCCAACGCCGCGAACATATCCGCGTATCTGGCAGTGTCTGCGCTTTTCATATTTCTAAAATACTAGAAATACCAGTCCGGCGTCAAGAATTTTTTTCGGCCTTATCAAGCAGCGCGTCGGCGGTGTGCCGCTCGGGTGTGATAAAAAAGTAGGACTTGTCCGGGTAGCGGTTCTTGACTTCGGATTACTCAGTCGGCTACGCGCGCGACCTTCTTATTAACAACCAACTTCAGTCGGGTGTCGTGCGTGCGCGCAGTCCTAGGAACCGTTTCAACGGTTTCACGGGCGGGCGCTAAACCTGTTGAAACGGGTAAAGGGTTTGGGCCGCCCATTCAAACACCTCACTGAACTGAGGTGTTAATGAGGGAGGGCGCCGTGGTTCCGCCTGGCAAGTTCCACTTCTAATCACACCCGGTGCCGCTTTGTCCCGCCGTCGATCAATTGACCAACAACTCGGGCGTGCCATATCATTGCCGCCTCAAGTTCAATGCCGGAGGCAATCAGAGATGGTCGAATTCGACCTGAGTCATATTCAATCCAAAGACATTCAACCGGGTACCCAGAAGACCGGCGAGTACCATTCGCTACTGCCCGGCCAGACCGTCTGCACTGTCAAGAATGAGAAGGGCGAAAACTGCCAGGGCCACGTCAAGCAGTGGCTGACTGCGCCTCCCGATGTCGTAAAGAAAGCCGCGGCCGGAAATACCATTCATCGTTGCCAACGGTGTATCACTATCTATGAAGGTCCGCCGCAGGAATTCCTTCATCCGAAGGCAAAGAAAAAGTAGAACATCAAAGCTGTGCCCGAAAAACGAGGATGATTATGAAGAACCCATATCGCACAACAATGAACTGTTTGGCCGCCGCGGCGCTTACACTTGCGGTTGCGCTCGTCAGCGCCGATGCGGGTCAGCATAAACACGGCGACGCAGATGGAAAAGGGAAGGAAGCGAAGGCACCGATGCTCGAACACAAATACGCCGATGTAAACGGAGTCCGTCTTCATTACGTGACGGCCGGCAAGGGTAAGCTGATCATGTTCGTCCACGGCTTTCCCGAATTCTGGTACGAATGGAAGAATCAGCTCCTCGAGTTCGGGCAGAACTACCAGGCCGTAGCTCCCGACATGCGCGGGTACAACCTTTCGTCAAAACCCGCCGAAGTCGATCAGTATCAAGTGAAATACATGGTCGAAGATCTTCGCGCGCTCGCTGAAAAACTTGGCCACAAGAAATTCATACTCGTGGCTCACGATTGGGGCGGCGCCATCGCGTGGGCGTTTGGCATCGCGCACCCTGAATGCCTCGAGAAGCTTGTCATCATCAACGCGCCGCATCCCGGCGTTTTTCAACGCGAGCTTCGCGACAACCCTGCTCAGCAAAAGGCGAGCGGCTACATGCTTATGTTCCGGAGCCCGCAAGCCGAGCAGAATCTGTCTGCTAATAACTACGCCTTGCTGGTTCAAGTCGTACTGGGCGAGGGCTTGAAGAACGGCGTCTTCAACGAAGATGACAAGAAGGCTTACATTGAAGCGTGGTCGCAACCCGGTGCTTTGACCGGCGGCTTGAATTACTATCGCGCGGCGCGAGTCGGGCCGCCTTCGGCGGGCGATAAGAGCGAGGGCTTCGCGACTGGATTACCCTCGCTTGATGTGAAGGTTCCTACACTGGTGGTGTGGGGCGAGAAGGACACGGCGCTGCTCACCGGGAATCTCGAAGGTCTCGACAAGTACGTTCCGAATCTTACGATCAAGCGAATACCGGATGGCACCCACTGGGTGATTCACGAGAAGCCGGCTCTCGTGAACGGGTATATTCGTGAATTCATCGTGGGCAAGTAACGGCGCGACCCTTTTGGACCGCTTGGCAATATCACGTTTGCTGATATTGCGGGGATAGCGCTTGGATGTGAAAAAGTCTCAACCCATCCCGCTTAAACAACGCTCATCAAAACTGCGTGGACGAGCATTGCTGAGGCAACTGCTTTCTGAGCGCAATCAATATCCGGAGCGCGCGCCGGAAATCGATCAGCATCTGCGCGAGGCATTCGCAGCGAAGGTTGCAGTGCTGGTCCTGGATATGTGCGGGTTCTCGCGGCTGACAATCGAGTACGGGATCATCCATTACCTCGCCATGATTCACCAGATGCAAGAGGCGGCTCGGCCGGCGGTTGCCGGCAACGGGGGACGGGTGATCAAGTTCGATGCAGACAACCTCTTCGCTACTTTCGAAGACCCCGAAGATGCGCTCGAATCGGCGATCGACATCCTGCGCGCATTCGACGCCGTCAACATAGTCGCTCCGCTCGACCGCGACATTTATGGAAGCATCGGCATTGGCTACGGTGAGACTCTTGTCATTGAGGATCAGGATATGTTTGGGCCGGAAGTCAACATTGCGTGCAAGCTCGGCGAAGACCTTGCCTGCAAGAGTGAGATCCTGCTCACGCAAGCGGCTTTCAGCGAGCTCCCCGAGGGCCGCTACATTTTCTCACCCGCGGCGTTCACCATAAGCGAACTCAGGATTGATTGCTACCGGTATGAGCGGTCAGTCTTTCCGAGGGATGAGAAGCTGCGCGGGAGTTAATCGCCTGGATTCAGATTGTGTACGAGGTACAGCGCGAGAAGTGTTGTAACCAACAGCGTGACCAAAACGCCAATCGCTGTTTGCATAGCGCGACGGCGCTCCAATGAATCGCTTGCACCCGCCCAGCCAGGCCATCCGCAGTCGTGACATCGGTAGGTCCGGAACGGAGTGATCGCCTTCACCAGGCGTTCACTGAGTCCGCGGGTTCGCGATTTGTGAATGTGGCTCCCGCATTGGGGACAGTGCGTGCCGGCCACGAGTCTATCGCTCTCTTTTGCTTGAGTGGAAAACACGACGCCCCGGCTCTTGACCGTGCCGGGGCGCTGCTAGTCTATGCTGAATGCTAACATTCTTAGTGAAAGCATTATTGTATCGGACTGCTTGGCTCAGCGTTGCCTTCGTTCCCGCCGGCCGCTACTCCCGCGGCTATAGCGCCTCCAAGCCCGGCAAGCGCCAGAAGGCCCAACAGGCCGGGACCAATGAACAGACCGCCCGCGCGCTTGCTTCCTTCGCACTCGATTTTGACATCGAGGCCACCGGCTGAGGTCGCATCGAACGCGCCGTCATAAGTGTGTTCCTTGCCTGCGACGAGAGTCTCCGCTTTCGGCGTCTTGACCTCGAGCGTCCCGCGTCGAACCTCGACTTCGGTCTTCGAGCAGTTGGATCGGATCTCGATTGAGGTTCCCACGCAGATCAACGTGACCGCGGTGCTTTCGCCCAACTCAACACGTCCGGCCGCGCCCAAATCGATGGCCGCTTTTCCTTTTGAGTCGGTGGATATCGCACTGCCGGTCAGCACCGTGGCGCCAGTCTGCGCGGCGTTCCCGTTTATGCTGACCCTCCCGGCGATCACCGTAAGTGTCCCGGTGCAGTCCTGCCCGAGGTTGGTTGCTTCCTCAACCTTTCCGAGGTCCGGCGAGGCAAACGAGCGAATCGTGAAAACCGTGGCGACCGCGATTGTCAGCAGCGCGCTGATGAATGCCTTTGGGTAGCTCGTTCTGGTCGCCATGGTAATTACCTCCGGAAAAGAAGCCGAGGAAGTGATTGGCAGCCTCAGAATATGAGAACGACTTCTCGATGTCAACAGCTTTATCGCGGCGTTATTCGTATTGGGTGTTTGAAAGGAGCGGCCCCGTATGCCGCGTTGGTTTCAATCATTTGGTTACTCAGAGACTTCACTCACTTCTCTTCAGATGTTTGAGTAACAATATCGAATTGGTTGTCATAACCTAGAATTTTTCCTTTGAATTGAATTAGCGACTGTCCTCCCCTTAGCGCCTTGAGATGAATGACAAAAGGTTTCTTCATCCGTCGTTGTGAAGCAGCGACCGGTTGCTTCGTGAGCGGCTTAACCGCGGCCCTTTTGCCGTGGTTTGGGTTTTAATGGCGCGGATACGTGCGCTAAGATCGCACCCGCGCAGGCAACAACATGACCTTTGCGCCAGGGTGGTCCAATGGTTGTTCTGAACGCTTTCAACTGACGCTCAAGATCGCGAGCTGTTTTCCCTCGGGCCTGCGCCGCGAGTTCAAGAACCCTGTCCTTCTCGAAATAGAAAACTCTCAGGTTGAGTTTTACCGCAGCCTGCGTGAGAGCTTGATGATAGATCATGCCGTCAGCGCGATTCGTGATCCAGGTACTCGCGTGAGCCTCTGCAACCGTAGCGGGCAACTGGGGAAGCGGGGGTACTCGGATCGCGATGCCTCGACACTTTGCCGGCGCCAGTTCTTTGATTAGCGACGAGAGCGCCGACTTGGCTCGCTTGTTGGCGGATGTCCTCACATCTCGAACGAGTTTCTCGGCTTCTGAAAGCGGCATTTGGAGTGTATCGTGGTGATAAGGGGAAGCCGCAAGTTGCAGATCGAGTAACTGGACACGCCGCCTATCCAGTACAATTTCGTCGGGGCCAGACGTTGTGACGCTGACCAGATTGGCCCACGCGTAATGGTCTTCGATGCCGATAGAGTATTCGCTCATTGGATCTGCAACGCGATCGATCGAGTGTCCGCTTCATCAGTGCAGGCTCTAATGACGCTAGCGGTAAATCCCACGTTGAGCGGTGCCCATCCCGAGCGCCTTCAGTATCGAATTGCCAACCGTCTTGGCCCGGCTATTCGAAACTATCACCATGTCATTCGCGAGAATCGGAACATCATCCTTGCGTCCCTTCATCACCGCGCCGATGTCCACGTTTATTTCAATGCGCTTTCCGGTTGCAGGATCCTGGCGAAAAATGACACCGTTTCCAAGCGCCGCGTTGAGCGTAGTTCCCTGTGACAACGCAATCGCCTGTCGCAGTGTGGTTCCTTCGGTCAACGGAAAGGAGCCGGGCGCATTTACTTCGCCAGCCACAAAAAAGACATCCGCTCTCGGTATGTGGACTATGTCACCGGGCTCGAGGTACGAATTCGGATCGACCAACCCAATGCCTTTGAACATGCCGGCAATGTTCAAGGTTCGCACCTCAAACTCAGGTTCGGCGTTCTGATCCCCAGTTTTTGCTGAGTCTCCCGGTGCCGCGGGAGCTTTTTTGATTTCGTGGATGATGAAGGCGACCGATCCGTAATTCTCCGCGGGTCCGCCGGCAAGAGTGATAAGCCTGAGCAACGAAGCCTTGCCCTCGATCTGATAAACGCCGGGTGATTTCACGGCGCCCAGGACGAAGATCGACTTGCTGCTGAATTGTTTTACCGCGACCATCACATTGGGGTCTTTCAAATAGCGGCCCCGGATCCGATCGGCAATCTCTCTGGCAAGCTCTTCTGGAGTCTTGCCCTCGGCCTTTACGCGTTTCAGGTAAGGCATCAGGAAAGTGCCGTCGGCATTTACCGGAACAGTTATTGAAAGCTCGGGCGCGTCATCAACCTTGATCTCGATCACATCACGCGCGCCGATTTTGTAGTCTTCCGAAGGCGAAACCAGAATGGATGGCGCGGCCGCGGATTCGATGCCGGTCTGCGCGGGCGTCTGGACCTTGGATGTTTGGCGCGTTTGAGCTTCGGAGCCGAACGCCAGCCCTGACATCAGTGCTCCAATCAAAACCAACCGCGCAGTTCCTGATTCCTTCTGCATGTCTGTACTCCTGTTTACTCTGAAGCGGACTTTGATCGATCAGCAGACCTTGGGGAGTGAGATTATACACCCGGCTGTTGTTAGTGACTACACTTGCTTCATTGAGAAGTCGTCGAACCACACCGTACCCCGCGTCGGCTCATCGTAGCTGAATCTCGGCCTGCGCTTTATCGAGATGACCACCGCACCCTTTTGCGGAGCGACGAATTCGAGTGAGAGACGCCGCCAGTCACTCGACCCGGCCGGCACGGGCTCGGACGCAGCAACCCAAGTCGAAGAATCATCCGTCACGACGACGCGTGGACCCTCGGGCGCGTCGAGGTCTTCTGTTTTGAAATAGCACTCGAGCACGTATCGAGCGCCCGGCGTGACCGCAACCAATTGCTTGACCTCGTTGTCGAGCTTGGTCGTGTCGCGCCCGGCGAATTCGATCTTCAGCGAATAGGAGCCGCTATGAGGAGACGCCGGATCGATTGACAATACGGCGTATTCGCTTCGATTGAAGGACCAGTCGAACTGCGAGAAACTCCTTTGAATGTCCGACTCAAACCCGCCGTTCCATATCAACGCCGTCCCGCGATCGACACCCACCAGATCACCCCAGAGATCACGCGCGGTTTCCATTTTGCCCGCGGCAATCAACCCGTTCATGAATATAGAGCTTTCAGCCGCCGCGGACACACGCGATGCGCGATCGATGCTCATGAATACCTCGGCGGCTTCGACTGGCTTCGATTTGCCGAGTAAAAACTGCGCGAGCGTAAGATTGGCTCTTGGGTTCTTCTCACACACCGACCGGACGGCGTCCACGTTCTCTGTCGAGGCCTGCCAAACCAAATCGAGCGCGCCCGTCGTCAAAGTGTCATTTGCCGCGATGGCTTTTCGGAATTCCTCCAGCGACTCGGCCAGCTTCCTTTCCCGGACAAGCAGGTTCCCAAGTCTGTAGTGTACGCTCCAGTAATTGGGTGCCAGTTCAGTTGCCGTTCGGAGCGCTTCTTCCGCGGCTCGCCGATCTCCGGCGGCTTCTTCGATCGAAGCGAGCGTCAACCAGACTCGATGATCGAACGGCGACAGATTGACCGCACGCTCGGCATAAAGCTTCGCGCTTGCCAGATCGCGGTCACCTTCCGAAAACTCTGCCGCAGCTAGCCTTGCGTTCAGTCGAGCCGAACCCGGAAGGTACTCAACCGGAATCTTTAGCATTGCGCGCGTCACCTGAAGCCGGCGATCGGCAAGCGTACCAATGACGAACCTCGACACGATTAACAGGGCCAGCAACGCACACGCCGCAATCGTGAGCAGGGCGAGCAGCACTCGCGCGCCTGATTTTGTGAGATTCAGTTCAATCACGCGTCAAGTTTCTTAAAGATAAAATCGACAACCTGATCGGCTTCCCCTCTGGTTCCCTTGAAAACCGTTGCGCGCGAGACAACGGGACGAATCGCTTCGAGCATTGCGTCGGGCCGCCGGCGCGCGGAAACCGTGTTCGCCATCAACTCGAGCGCGGCTTCACCATCCGAAAGCTGACGCGGACGCCATCGCGCGCCTTTTCGATACTTGCTTACGATTACCATCGCGACCGGCAACGGCTTGGTTCCCTTTCGCCCACCGAGCGCCTCGACCGCGTATCGCTTTGTTCCGGTCACGCGCGTTCTCTTTCTGATCGCCAGGCGTCTCGGATAATTATGTACGCGCCCTCGTTCGTCGAGCACCGCGTATTCATCCGAGTAGTAAACCGCTCCAGCTTTTACGAGCGCGGCAACCAGACTGGTCTTGCCGCTGAAACTTCGCCCCGGGATCACAATTGCTTTGTCTCGCAGCGCGACGACTCCCGCGTGCACGAAGACTCGATGCGGCGCTGTTTCGGCAACGAAGAGCTGGACGCCGGATTCAAGCGCGTCAATAGCCTGGCTCGCTTTCAACGTCTTAATGATCCGATCACCGTCGGCGTAGACCAGCTTGAAGTCCGTATCCTTTGAGTTTCCTTTTCTTTCGTGGATCATTGAATACATTCGATCAACCCGGGTCGACCGCGACGGCGTCCAGCCCGGCGGAAGGAAGGGCTCGATCTGATCGAGCACGCCCGCGCGATCGACACGAACACCGACGCGTACGCCGTAGGAATTGAAGATAATGCCCTCCGCCCACGCGAATCGATCCAGCTCGCTCATCGGCATTAAGGATTCAAAGACAGATGGTTTCGGCAACGCGCTCCGATCATCAACGCGGCCGATAGCCGTCCGCGTAGTGCAAGTGTACGTTTTGCTCCGTCGTTATTTCCACGCTGCGAAAGCTCCGGCCAATGCCCGAGCTTCGATAAGTCACCAACCACTGAAGGCCAAGCACGTCATTCAGCTCTTTGAAGTACGGATCAAATGTGACGAAGTCCGTGCCGCTCATAAACGCTTCGCCGCCCGTTTCATCCGCAAGCCTGATCAGCGAACCCTGGCCGAAGTTTACTTCCATTCCTCGCACACGCGCCAATCCAACCGTTGGAGCGTACATGCTGAAAACAGAAACTCCGCGCCGCTCGGCTTCAGCAATCGCGCGATCAAGATCGGGCGAATGCATCGGGCTGGCACCGCGAAAGCCATGCGACGTGTCGAGGCCGTCTGAGATGAGCAGGATCAAGCGACGGCCGGCCGGCTGCGAATCGAATCGACGAAGCGCCTCGACCACTTCGACGTAAGGATTGTACGGAGATCCGGATTCGTTGCTTCGCACAACCCTCAGCGACGCCGCGGCCCGCTCGCGGTCCGTGGTGAAGTCCTGTGAAACTTGCAGTGTTCCGCTTGTGACATAGGCGGTCATCACTCGCGAGCCATCCGGCATCCGCCGTATGAATTCCTTGATGGTATTCAGCTCGTTGTTGACTCGCGAAACCAGATCGTCCTGGATCAACACGGCAAGGATCGTCGGCGCTTCGGATGCGCGTTTGACAGAGATTATCTGCTGAGGCCGCTTGTCCTCGCGAACTACGAAATCGTCTGCTCTGAGCTTCATCGCGGCATCGCGCATTCGATCATTGTGAGGATGCGCGGTGACGAGGATCGTAACGTCGCGATCGGAGCTCGACTGATCGCTCTGTTTGCGCTGCCCAGCCGCGCTCGCGGCAAGGAAACAAAGAAGCGCGACGCTAACCAATATCTTCCATTCGTTTCTTTCTGATCTGAAGTTCATATCTGCTCCCTCCTTAGTAACGCGGAGGCTCTCGGTCCGTTTTCACTTTCGTCCTTGGTTTAATCTTAGCAAAAGCGATTTTGAGGGTGCCAACGGCGGATCTTTGACCGTCGGCGGAACGCGGAGAATTCACTCTCGATGAGCGCAAACGGGTGTGATTGGAAGTGGGACTTGTCCGAAGGCGCGTTCTTGACTTCGGATTACTCAGCCGGCTACGCGGATGACTTTCTTCTTGACACCCAACTTCAATTGGGTGTCGTGGGTGCGCGCGCATTCCCCGGAACCGTTTCCACGGTTTAACCGGCGGCGCTTAAACTGTTGTAAAGGGTAAGAGTCTGGGCCGCTCCTTTCAAACACCTCACTGAAGTGCGGTGTTAATGAGAGCCGCACCATGATTACGCATGGCAAGTCCCACTTTAATCACACCCAGCGCAAACCCGCGATGGCTGCTTAGATTGACAATAGTTTTCACGGCATGCTAAAAGCATCTCTCTATAAACGAGTTGAGTTTGCCGGCAGCACTTCTTCTTTAAGCAGTCACAGACGCATCATTCTTGAGTGCAGGGCGCGGCGTAAGTCTGTTTGGTGAATATGGCAGACGATACCACCGAGAAACCGAACCAGGGCGAAGGCAAAGAGCCTTCCAC